>JAABUP010001126.1_pt1 | contig 56597 bp, 85 predicted proteins | sample 5559201 | NCBI WGS metagenome assembly JAABUP01 (sample SAMN10711887, study PRJNA513373) | rock metagenome | isolation source: Antarctica rocks | place: Antarctica | reverse complement strand
GTTGACTGGTCAAGCTGGCATCAGTCTATAGACTTTGCAGCGTGCTACTGCAAAAGGGTGTATGTCAAGGCCAGTATTCTTGCACGCTTGTGTGCTGACTGTGTGTTTTGGTTGCAGACCCTTTCTTGAATGACCAGAACTTCATCCTGTCTGTGCTGTCCCTGGAGGAGCTTGGTGCCACTGGCAACAAGGTCCGTCCTTGTCCTTGACACTGTTCTTGATGCAATGCTTCACATTGCAATGGCTCACAATGGTTCTGAGATGTGCTGTTCACATTCAAACACAAAGGTCATCAGGAAGAGTTGATGTACAGTGTGTGTGACATGCGGCCATGTATCTTTGGATTATCTGCATGTAAATCTGATTTGAACATCTCTGCAAGCATGTATGTTGCTGGCGTCAGTAGCTCGCTTGATGTGGTTGTTTCTTGACCTGTGTGTTTGCTACTTGCAGGGTCTGGCTGGTATTGTGGGCAACCCAGTGCTGTCTCAGGCCATTGCTGGTCTGGCCACCAGCGCCACTGCTCAGGCCACCCTGGAGCGTGTCATGCTGTTTGACCTCAAGGACAAGATCGTTGAGCCCTTTGGCGAGACCGCCCAGCAAGTCTTTGCTCGCATCTCTGCCATGCGTGACTCCCTTGACGGCCCTCAGGTGTGTTGAGTCGCATACGGCTGAGTTGGCTGCCTGCAATCTGGTGAAATCCATAATCAAGCTGCTGGCTCTTGCTTTTTGGATGTTGCACATGCTCTGCAGCAATGGTCAGGTGCAAAGCTTATAGCTGTGTTTTGTTGTCCTGCGCAGTTTGATGACCAGGGTATTGTCAACAGTGACTCTCGCACCATTGCCGTGCCCCATGACTACGCCAACTTCATCCCTACAGACATCCGTGGCCTCACCTTTGCCAGGACACCTGCTCAGGTAACCGTTATCATGACGCCTGTATATGTGTTATTGCGTGCTGCCATGCACTGGTGTTTTTAAGCGTTGCCTGTGCATAAAGCATCGTGCAATCTGTGCTTGCAATTCACAGCAAGGTGCAGAATCTGGGGGTTATCATACCGTTGCACCTCTGCTGTTTTGACAGGTTGCACTTGGTTTCTTTGCAAGCATGTCCAGCATTTGTATGGACCCTTCAACGTGACAGGTTAATGCTATTTGAGTGCACTGTGGATGTCAAGAGTGCATTGTGGGTTTTGAGTAGCTGTGCCAATCAGGCGCTAAGTGACAACACAACCGGTGCAGGCTTTGAACATCATCTTCCTGGGTGACCAGAGCGGCAAGGGAACCTTCTTCCCTGAGGGCATTCTGGGCAAGATCAACACCCCCAAGGGCTTTGATGAGCTGGCCTCTGGCACTGAGAACTTCCCTATCTGGCCCAAGAAGGCACCTCAGGTATCCACATCCCTTTCACCATGCAGATCAATGTTTAGCATTGTGTTAAGGTTTCTTGGGCTTTGTATATGGCAAATCTAATTTAATGGCATTCTGGGCTTGCTTGTGATTGTTACCTGGTAGAATTTAGCCTGGTTGAAGTTCAGCCCCATCAATTTCAGATGGGAGGTAACATTGCCACTCTCAGCAGAGCAAAGGTGCCATTTACAAATCCCTAGCTTACAGCTGTTTGGACTCAAACAACAGCTTTGTTTACTGCAGATGACTGTGGCTGAGTTCGGTGACATCCTCCCCCCTATCACTGCTGACGGCCCCAAGAACGTCACTGGTGAGCTGGACCTCACCCAGTCTCTGGCTGGTGTCAAGGCTGATGCTACAGCTGACACTCGTGGACTGAAGCCCTCTCCCCTGGGAGCTCCCAACTTTGCAAACTTGAGCCATGTGACTGTTGCTGCCCCTGGGCGTGTCAGCCCTGGAGTCAAGACCCATGTTGACCATGCTGAGTTGTAAGCAATACAACTCAGATAGTCATGGGGTCAAACGGCAAAATATGAGGATGAGTGCTGTGATGGAAGCCTTCTGGAGCACGTTTGAAATGCAGCAGCTGTTTGCTTTGATTGTCATGCCAGTAGCATGCAATGTGTGTTGCGGCTGCTTTGTCAACTTGCCTTTTTTAGCTTGACAAACAGTCTATACCACACATATAGAGTGGTGCATCAGAAATGTCAAAGCAAAATTGACGCTGCTTTCAGCAGGAGCAATCGTTATCTCATCAAACTTGCATTTCTTTCAAGGTACGTGTGTGTAATCATCCAAAGGCTCAAGCATGAAGCTGCATGAGCAATGTTGCGCACAGTCTGCCCGCATATCAATATGACTGTAGAAATGCTACGTGCCACTTGTTGTATTTGCACTATTATAGGTATAACACTGATTGGATTTGTCTGCCCTGAGCAGCCTGACGGCACATCAAGTTTACATTGCAACTTCTGTCACATCAGCTACGTTTATTGTAGCTGATTTCTTGATAGAATGGAGTTGACTCGCTCTATTTCTCCACGAAGGGCTGCTTTGGTGCCCTCAAGCTTGCCAGTCAGATCGCCAAAATTCTGCCTCAGTGCACCTGCTACCTGGCTGTGCACGCTCTCCAGAGCAGCATTGACCTAAGTTGCAGCAAAACATGTCCTCACAATGGACAAACATGTTTACCCCTTGCCATTTAGTGGCAATGAAACGCACAACAGTGATTCCAGCATTGATGTGACCTGCAAAACCTGACTTGCCCACTTATAGGCAGAATAGGCAGCAGCTCTGAAACGAATCAGTGCCATGAAGGACACACAATTCAGGCTAGATCAGGCGTTTTGGCTGCATATGACGCACATTGGACTCAGCAGGTACTCACATTTTTCACTAAAGTGTCCATGTCGGCTGCCCAGGCCTTTGGCTGTGCTGCGCTGCTAGGCTCACCCCCAGCATGCCCTGCCCTGCTCTCCAGCTCACTCACAGCTGATCTCAGACTCAGCAGTTTGCTCTCAAAGTGAGCTTTGAGCGCGTCAGCATTTGAGGTCATTGTCAGTGTCAGCGAGTCTGATAAGCCTTGTAGCCGCTCTTCTACCTCGCTGTGTAGTGTATCCTTGAGCTGTGTGATGGCAGCTGCTAGCTGGTCCTGCTTTGCAATCATTGCTGCATCAATTTGTTGTCCCAGCAGGCCAACCTGTACAGCAGAAAAGCTGCTGGTGTGTCAATGAGTGATCCCCACAATTCCCTTGCTTTTGGTCTGTGTCATGACAGGCGATCAACAAGACTGGTGGGACCATTGTCTTGTTGTCTTTGTGCGGCAACACTCTTTGTGAGACCTAGGTAAGTACGCAATTGCATGCACACTTGGGCAATGACGGCAGCCATAACAGATGGCACCCAGACATGAACTCAGAGTCTACATGCTTAAGCTGTAGTCAGCACAGCAATACAAGCCAAAACAGGCTTGCCTGTGGTGCAAATGTACGACCACTGATCAAGCACACTGACCTGGTGAGCAACATCTGAGTTGTGCTCCTGGAGTGCCGAGGCAATGCGCTCAGTTGTCTCAGCCCTCAAATTCTCCTTCTGAGCTGTCATCTGACTCAGCAGCTGCTGTGACTCAGCAAGAGTGACAGACCTGGCATTGTCAGCATCATCCAACAGCTGTCGCCTCACCTGCACCGGTCACTGTTACATTTAGTCATGATAGGCCTATTGTACAAGGCATACCCCGATGCTTGCCAGCAAGTCCTGCTGAGGCTAAGGCACCAGTCATCACTCTGCTGTGAGCCTGAATGAAACCTGCCTGAATGGGTACCACTGCATCACAAAGTTGCACTGCAAGAGAGACTCCAAGCTCCCACATCTGCATATTCTGTGGCAGTTGGCATGCATCTCAATTGACATTGATGTGAAGCCTTCTTGATGTGAAGCCTTCTTGATGGGAAGCCTGATGTGAAGGACAAGACAACGCATGTGTTGCCTACCTGAGCAATGTCAGTGTCAGTCTTGGTGCGCTCTGTAGCCAGAGCATCTGCCAGCTGACTGGACAGGATGTCGCCCAGCTGCACTTTGAACCCACTGAACTGACTGGCTACCCAAGCCTGCAATACAAGACAAGCCAAACAGTCAATGCGCAGTCAGTATAGTGGTGGCGTCATGCTGGCTGTGTGCACCAGGTGAAGTGGTGTCACCAGGATGGCTGCATCAGCAACCTAACAGCTTGCTGGTCAGTGGGCGACCTACAGGAGTCGTTTACCTTGACGCACAAGTGGCAAATGACCAGGAGTCGTGCACCAACATTGTGCATTCAGCTCAAAGCAGAATGCCATCAAAGTCTAGTGCCAGCATTGTCCCTCATGAACATGGTTGAGCCCTGCAAGGAGTGGCCACAGCATGAGCATGCTCATGCACAAAATGCGATGGCGACAAGGTCAGTTCTGATGCTGCATTCTGGCTGCAATGACTAGGGAGAGCAAGCTCATACACAGACACTGCAACTGACACCGACTGGCATCCACTCACTAACATGGCTGCTGTGAATGCTGTTTTGGGACTGCAATGCCATACAGCTTTGACAAGCACTTTTGGGAGACTGCAGAGACACCTGTTGCTCCTCATGCTGCTTCTTGGTTGCAGCTGCTAGCTTAGCAGGAAGCTGAATGTGAAGCTCCTTTTCCAATGATGCAGTAAACTTAGCATCCAGCTGTCTTGTCAAGCTGTCACTCAGGCCAGCAGTAGCTGCCTGCTGCATGTCAGCCATCTGCACTTTGGTTTCCCTGGCTTGAGCAGCTGTCGCAGCTTCAAGGCGCTGACTGAACTCAGCTGAGAGCGAGTCTCTGAGCTGCTGCAGGTTGCTATCAGACTTGGTGACGGAAGCTGCATGTGCATCTGCCTGAAGCCTCAGCTGCTCCTGCAACTGCTGCAGATCCTGCCTTACAGTCATGACTTGGTCAGCAGCTGCAGCGACCCTTGCATCTGAGTCTTGCTGCTGCTGCAAAAGCTGCTGGTGCAGCTGCTTCACTTCCTGTTTCAGACTGGTCACTTCAGCAGCATGCTGTGCACTGACTTCAGCAGTTGCTGATCTTGATTCGGAGTCCTGCTGCTGCTGTTTCTGCTGCATTGCCAGCATAGCCAGCTTCAGCTCATCCAGCTGAGCTGTAAGATCTGAGGCTGCTGAGCGGTGCTGCAACTGCTGCTGCAGCTGCTCCTCATGCAGCTCGTTACGTAAGCCAGCCATCTGCTGCACCTGCTGCTCTTGCAGCTGATTCTGTAATGCCAGCAGCTGCTGCGGCACCTGCTGCACACAAGCTTGCAGTGGTGCCAGCTGCTGAGCCTAATCCTCCTGTATCTGCTTGCTCAAGCTGCTCAGCTGCTGTGCCAGCTTTTCAGTCTGTAGGTCAGCTGCAGCACCAGATGCAGCGAGCTGCTCCTGCACGGCTGCAAAGCAACTGGCCTGTTGGGCTTCTGAGGCAGCAAAGAAGCTTTGCTGGCTGGACACAGCAGAAGCAAGGCGTGTCTCTGCAGCTGATTGTGCTGCTTGCAAGGATGAGAGCTGTGTGCGCAGGGACTGCAATGCTTCTCTGTCAGCGCTTGCAGCTGCTTGGGAATTTTGTGTCTTTTCAGCATCTGCTATACTGCTCTGCACAGCACGTGTCACCATTCAGCTCAACACTGCAATGCATACATTGCATGCTAAGGAACATTGCAATGTAGTGCAGTGATTAGGAGACTTTATGTTCATCAGGTCATGAAGATGAGACTGCACCTGCATGCATGCGCTTATTTCCAGATGTCACCTTGCTGTGCTACACACCAACAGTCTACTTTGAGGTTCTGTAGGAACTGCTGAATAATTCAAAGACAGACGCTGCAACAGCTAGGTCAAGTCCAGGCAAGAGTGTCTCAAAGCGCAGACTTGAACCCACCTGCAAGGTTTGCTCTACAGCTACTGATTCCACCTCGCGCCTCAGCAGCTCTACACTGTCAATCAGCCTGCTCTGCTGTGCATACAGCTTGCGCTGAGCAGCCAACAACAGCCCTTGTTGCTCCTCTACCACTGACTGACTGCTGCTGCTGTGACCCTGCACGGCCTGCAGCTGTGTCTGCAGACTCTGGAGTCTGAGTGTCAGTGCCAGATTCTGCTGTGTCTGCACATCGCCTTGAGCCTGAAGTTTGCAAGACACCATCACAACATTACAACAGGCACCATGATGCAATCCAGAGCAACAGTGCCCAACCGATCATGAGTATCGCATCGCAGGTGACAAATTGGATGGCCAGCACCCACTAGATAAGCCATGACTAACTGTGACTAAGTCATGACTGACGTCAGTCAGCAGAACGTCAAAGTCACCAGTTGATGGGAGATCAAGTTGCTCAGCATTACCACGGTTGATGCATGCAGTCGTCACATCACTCAGGTCTGGAGTACATCTGTGTTTCATTTCACATACGTCTGAGGGTATACATCTTTTGTGCTTTGTGAGCTACATTACTATGCTAGCTTCAGTTACTGCTGATAGTTCTGCATATATATTGGTTGGGAAAAAGAGCACCTGAGCGTCAGACTGATGCAGTGAATGCAGGTGAGCTAGGCCCTGCTGCTGGGCTTGCTCTAGGTCGCGGCAGAAAAAGCGCAGGGCTGCCATGCCTCCCAATATGTCCTGAACCACTGCCTGCTCCCATGCTACCTGCAGCACCGCTCAAAAGGCACTGACAACCTGCAACATATGTACTGCACAAAATAATACTTCATGCTACATGCAGGGTGGAAGGCTGACTTGCTTTTCAAGCAAAAGTAAAAGATGAGTGGTGATGTGCGAAAGCTGATGTGGGCAATCCTGTCTGACTTTCTCAGCACAATCTGCAAATAGCCTCTGCTGGGCACCTGCAGAACACTTAGCTGATGCTATGCCCTACATCTCTGTTTTACCTTGACGTTAACCCAGCAAAGGCAAGTCAGCAAGTCACAGAAAGTTATGCCCCCATGCCCACCTGATTGGCTTTGTCTTGCTTGATGCTGTGGCTGAGGTCCTGCAGGCCTGAGCTGACTCGGTGAGCCAGGCCTGACTGAGACGCCAGGCTGGAGTCCAAGCTCTGCGCTAGTGAGCTTTCCAGCAAGGCCAGCCGTTGATCCATGCCACTCTTTTGTGCCTGCTGCACCTTCTGTAGCAGTTTGGCCTCCATGTCAACGTCCCCCCTGCATACCAGGAGCACGTGATCTTGAGACTGCTGGTCAAAATTGCCAGAAGAGTGGAACAGAATGTGGAGAAGCTTGCAACTGCGCTGCATGCTTTTGTCGCTGTGTTTGCTGTAGCTTGTTTGCTCAATCAAGGTTTTCTTGCAATCGAGCATGACACTGGTGGCAACAGCTTTCTTGAATCAATACTGTCTGTACTCAGACATCAATGCAACTATTGGGCATTGTTTCGGCCCATGAGAATGTGACAGCTCACTTTACACTTAGCTGTTAATGACAGTGTACATCTGCAGTCCAAATCACTTTCAGTGCTGCCTGCTACAATCATCATGACTGACTTCACTTCACCTCAAACGCCATATGAAAATTGACCAAGCTGACCTGCACTCTGTCCATTGCTTATGATTCAGGTCTGCCAACTGTTGACTTCTTTCCAGGTTTTGCTGGTCATGCGCCTCCATGCGCTGAGTCAGCCTTGACAACAGCTGCTCAAGGTTGGCCACATCACATTTGACTGCCTGCATGCCATACTATTGTTGGACTCCAGAGAAGTGCAAGCAACTCATGCACGGTGTTCTGCGCTACCATGCAAAGGCATCATGCAGGATGGCCGACTGTGACAGGTTTTTGTGAAGTTGCCCATCTCACCTTGCACAGTATAAACACAAAATTGATGTCTGTCAAGAGGCCTGATGCAGCCTATGTAGTGTTACATGGCCCAATCTGGTGTTATAAGTTCTGTGACAGAGTGTGATGTTCTACACGCTTGCTTGCACAAGCAGTTTGCAGAACTGACGCTGGAATAAGCTGCAAACTAGACAGATACGCAATATGTGCGGTCCGCGACTCATCATCTCATGCAGGTATGCTGGCAGCCTTTGCATTGCCTGCAGATCAACACAATAGAGCAACAGCTGATGCACTGCCAAAAACCTTGAGAACTTGCCTGTACTTCCTCTTGAGCATGTTGAATCTTGGGTGTCAGAGATAGCCAAGCTGGCGGGGAGGAAGATGTGTGGGAGGTGTCAACAAGCCGAGTTGCTGCTGCGTCTGCATGGCGTCCACTTGATTGCCCAACGCTAGCAATTCAGCCACCAGTGCTGCCTGTAAACAAGCTGACATGATGGCAACATGGCCTGCATTGGTACTTTGTACTGCAGCCTGTCAAGCCACGTGACTGTGTAATTTGTTGTGGACACACCTTGTCAGGTACGATGTCATTAACGGCGAATTCCAATGCGTGATATGACAGGGGCTTGCACAGAAGTGATGCTTACAATTGCTGCACAGGGGCCATGGCGACAAGTTTTGCCGCCACGTATCAGCATAAACAATGGTTTAGGTGTAACTTTGTGTTTCAACAAACTTGATGCCTCATGATGAGGCTGTTTGCAAGTACACAAGCGTTTTACAAGCTGCTTGCAAATGGGTGACCTCACCTGGAATGACTTTTGCTTTTCTTGATGACTGGAGAAGGCTTGCTGCAGCTGCTCCACTACAGGTACGAGTCCTGAGACATTTTCCTCTGACAGCAAACTGCATGTATGGGCAAAGAGTGGATTTGTGGCATTGTGTGTGGGATGTTGTGCATGACTGAAAAGCCAGTTTCTGCGCAGTGTTGCTTGGTAATTATCAATGGCCTTGTCACTGGGCAGTCACAGCAATGAGCATTGCTAGCCTAGTATGATGCAAGAGGAATGCAGCTGTACCTTGCACGGCGCTGATTCAGGTTTTGGAAGCCAGCCCCATCAGCAAGCTGGTAATGTGCTGCCTGTGAGACATGCACACGTGAAGGTCAAGTCTCACTGTCTTAAGTGGGAAGCAAACAGCTCAGCAAAGCTTGAGCACCAATACTTCATCAGCACCTCAGCAGGTGCTTACTTACAGCATAAGACTAAGGGTTACCCGAAGTGTCAAAGTGAGTTTCAACGTTCAAAGCCAACCGACTGATTGGATGAATTTGATGATACCTGCGGCTGGCGAGGCCCGCTCCTGTGCACGCTGCTTGTGGCATCAGTCGTGAGCTTGTCAATGCTTGAGAACCCAGACAAGCGGGTAGTGTGATGTGGCTTGCTGCTCAGGGCGGGCAGTGTGACATCTGTGCTCCGACGCACCCATACCTGATCCGGCTTGAACACCATGAGTCCTTCCGGCCTTGCAGGTGGTGGTGTTACAGGTGCGCCGGACAAGACCTTCCAAATTTGGTCGCTTGTGCGTGCCATGGCAGCAAGCGACTTCGCGGGGAACAGTTCAATGCACACTTTGGTTCGATGCCTGCTGAACTAAAGCCCGGCGCCTGAGCGTGCCGATCTCAGGATCTGGCAACATCTGTGCAACTTTCACATCAGATCGGCACAGACTGAGTTTGGTGTCTCTGTCACATCATAGCGTAGCGCACTGGACTCGAGTGTTGTATTGGTCGCGCTCGAGGCTGACCCTACGCTTGCTGAACATGGACTGTATTGGAAGGAAGTGTATAATTGTCCATCACTACTCACTTCCAAAAGTAAAATATCCAGTCATGTGTACATTGACAGTCAAAGTTTTGACTTGCAACATGGCAGTGAAGGCACTGCCGCCGTAGCAGGCCTGGTTGCGCTGCTATTGAATGCACGGGTCGTCTTGTATGTGCTTACCAGGCTTAGCGGCAATGGGGTAGATTGCTGCCGGCCACCTGTACAGTTGCTACGTGCGATATACTCTGTATCGTCCCTTTGCTTCGCCATGTTGAAGCCTCAACCCTGGGAACAGAGGTTAGGTTCCATGCTGTCGTGGCTTTGGACTGGATTTCTGGCTCTCCTATCCACGGCCCTGTCATTTGGCAGTTTTATTGTGTTCACGGGCCTGGCATTGTATACTGAGAGGGTCCTGAGCTGGTACTTGGACGGGGCTCCTGATGCCCTTCTTGAAGGTTATTTTGGCTGCTGCGGTAATATTCGAGACCATTGCATCAACTGATGCGAGAGTCAGATGTTGTTTTGCGCCATTGTTGGCGCCAGTACAGCAGGACTGTCCTAAGGCCTATGTGCATGTCACAGGGTTCATACTTGCTTGTCCTGTCATTTCGCGCCTCGGTGGGGAGCTGGGGCTGTGCACATTTGACATGAACTTTTTCCCCTGGCTGAGCTGGGACTTTGTCCTGTTCTGGTGCGGCTTAAGTCTATTCTCGAGGTAAGCAGAGACAAAAAGCCTAGCTTGCTGAATCTGGGTCATCTAAATTTCAAAGCTACACCCCTTGCATTTGCGGCCTTGACTGCTGAAGTGCCAATGCAGCTTATGGATCAGAATTGGTCTGCCCACTATTGACTGGGAAATGCTGATATATGACCCCTGGGCGCTCCGTATAGAACCCACAGACTTGCTAGGTAGTCCTGGGATTTCTCATGTGTCTCATCAGCCACAAGAGGAGGCAACTTCAGGCATCTGCATGCCTGCCAAAGATTGGTTGAACACGGACACAGACATGCCAGATGCGGCTGATGACCCAGGCTTTGCCTCACAGACTGGTGACACAGGTGAGCTGTTCACGATTGTCTGTGTTTTGCAACGTGCTTAGTGATGGGGCTGCATGGCAACAAATCTGCAGTCTCTGCCAGAGCAACTTGCATGTAATCTGATGCAGTTACGGTCATCAGTTGCAGCACAATGTGGTAGATCACATTTGCGTCTACAGGGCACAGATGCAGGGCAAGCTGATTGCACGGCATCACAGTTGCCTTGCTACTGCATTTCTATCCTCGCTTCCCAAGGTTGCACTGTTGTAACATGATGGTGAATTGCAATTTCACCTCCTGAAGCAGTCTCTGACAGCTTTCTTTGCTAAGCAATGTTTTGCTTGCAGACTCTGCTCCAGTCTACAGTGTTCCTGCCTACACTGCTCCTTCTGTGCAGCCCGACACTGTTCCACTTGGCACCTGCTTCACAAATCTGGATCATCCTGAGGACAAGAAGCCCTGTGACGGCCGCAGAAAGCCTCGTCCAACTCAGTCCATGAGGCGAGCAGCAACAGAGGCCAAGGCTGCAGGTTCAATGCATTTCTGCTGCATGCGCTGCGCCAAAGCTGCTTTTTGTGTGTATTATTGTTTGCGCTCTGAGCCGCTAGAGGAGGCATCTGGCTTGCTCATGCTGGAGTGCATTGTGGTCAGAGCTTGGTGTGGTCTTGCAGTTTAAGCGTCTTCTTACATTCAGCAAGCCTGGCATCTGTGTGCTATATTGTTTGTGCAAATCCATGCATAACACCAACAAAACTTCAATACATCGTGTCCAAGCCAAAACCTTTTAACATGCTTTGACCTGCAAGTTACCGACTGGACGAGTCCAATCTTTGACTTACCATGCAACTACAGCAACCAAGTGTTTCCAGGGCAGAATTTCAGGCACCCATGGTGCAGCAAGTCATCCCAGGGCAAATTGTCATGCAACCAGGAAAGGTACAGAAGAAAAGAACAATTTACATTTGGCATTGATTGTAGGATACATCCTGAATATCAGGTGGTTTGGGCTTGCCTGTGGATGACGCAACATTATACTGAGACATGCAATGCACATACAGGTGGCGGCACCAATGCACAGACAGGGATTGTGGGTTCCAGCGCAGTACAGAGGAATGTATCATCTGAAAAAGGCAAGATTTCATCTGGCCTCTCACACAAGACAGCACCCAAGAGCAGCATCCCTGCTGCAACAGACTGTGTGCGCAAGGGCCCTGCAGCAGCGACCCGGTCAGGAGCAGCTGCCCTGAGGTAAAGTGCTATTGGTATGTCTGCTGATACTCTCTCATGCTTAGTCCATCAGTTGTAATTGTGCATGCTACCAGGATTTTTCATGTCAGGAATATGTAGATCAAAAGCTGTGTTGCGTGGGGCAGCAGCCACAGCGTCATGCCACATGAGAAGGAATAGTTGACTGTGGATCACTCCTTTGTACCATTCTTGCTACTTACTAGCTGTAGGTTTGGCAATGGCTGCAGTTGATTGCAGGTCAAGTATCCTGTCAACAAGCCTAGAACCTGCCTGCTACATTGTTTGTGCAAACTCATGCACAACACCATCAAACTTTGATCAGTTGTGTCAAGCCGATGGTCTTCATGATGCAACTTACCAACTGATCGGGTGCACTCTTACTTTTCCCAGCAACTTCAGCAAACAGTGCGCATCTGCCATTTGCTGAGTGTCTGGTACACTTAGCACTGTACCACTAACAGGGGTGTGAGTATGGCACCCACTACTTCACTATATCCACAACTGTCAATGCTAGCAAAGAAGTGATCCCAGCGCAACATGTCTTGCAACCCATGGTGCAGCATCAAAGAAGACAAGGAAGGGAAGAGCAAACTACACCTGTTGGCATGGATTACAAAAAAGCCCAAATGTCGGGTGAACTGGGCTTCCCTGTGGGTAATGCATCATCACGCTGAGACATGCAATACACATGCAGGTGGCGGCACTGATGCACATACAGGGACTGCAACATCCAGCACAGTGCTGAAGAATGCCTCATCTGAGAAAGGCAAGATTGCATCTGGCCCCTCACAGAAGAGACCATTCAAGAGCAGCATCCCTGCTGCAAAGGACAGTGTGCGCCAGGGCACTGCAGCCACACCCGGGTCAGGAGCAGCTGCCCTGAGGCAAAGTGCTATTGGTATGTCTGCTCATGCTATCTCATGCTGAGTGTATCAGTAGCAGCTGTGCATGCAGTTTTGTTGTGCAGTGGGCCTTTTTTGATAAATATGTGCATCAAGCTGCGTTGTTGTGGAGCAGCAGTCATAGTGTCATGTCATATGATATGCAGCAGCTGACTGTCGATCACTCCGCTGTACACTTGTCTGTCTGCCCCTCGTTTTTACTAGCTGTGGGTTTGGCAACTGTTGACTCTGCTCAATATCTTTAGTTGCAAAGGAGACGTTACAATTGACCTGCAAAATGCATTGCGTAATCTCCATGTGCATACTTTCTGTTGCAATTACAGGCCTCACATCATCAATCAGTCTTTTGCACATTCATCTGTCTGACCTTGCTACTTACTAGCTGTGAGTTTGGCACCTGTTGACTCTGCTCCATATCTGTAGTCACAAAGAACACGTTGCAAAGCATGTTACAATTGACCTGCAACATACATTGTGTCATCTCCATGTACATGACTTCCTGTTGCACCTACAGGTCGCGCATTACAGGTCTCGCATTACAGGTCTCGCACCATCAACATAATCTCTTTCCCCTGAAAACGGCACGTGGTGCAATCAATGGTCTGACGGTGCTTGCTTACATGCAGGCAAGCACGCGGCAGCTAAGGTTGCCTCCAGCCCACTTGGGATTGAGCCGGCCAGACCCCACATCAGCTCTGCTCATAAGGGTGGGTCCACACCCCAGACTCCTGCCAACAAAGCTGCCCAAGTCAATGTCCCAGGAGCCGCCACCCACCAACCCACCACACCGCCTAGCCCTCCATCCAGCCCACCCACCCCCACCCTCACCAAAGAAATCTCGTTTTCATCCAATCATCAAACCCCCATCACCCCACCCACGGCTGAACAGGCCTGGCTTCAGCCCCAACGCTGACTCACACCCTGCTACCCCTGCAGCAAGCAGCCCTGCCCCTCCAAGCCCAACTGCTGGGGGCACAACCCTTGCTGTCACCCAGGCCCCCACAGGGGTTCCACCCACACCAGAAGTTCCTGTCGGCCTCACCGGCAGGCTGCTGCTTGACAATGACACCTGTGGCACCATGTCATTTTCTGCCGCAGCTGGCATGACTGTCCTCAGTGTATGGGCAGGTGTAGCCTCTCTGTGGGGCCTGCCCCAGGGCTGTGTCAGCCATGCCCTCTGCAATGGTCAGCTAGCACAGGCAGAGCAGACTCTGGCAGCCTTGGGCAGTGGACAGACTGTGCAGCTGGACTTTGTCCTGCTTCTGCAAGGGCCCCACTTAGTGCAGCTGACCTTGAGGGACAGCGCCCAAACAGCCCTCCCTGCCAGCTTCCTGCAGTGTGAGATGCTGGGTCTTGCTCTCCAGCGCTGGGCAGCCCGCAAGAACTTAGCACTCTCAAGTCTGCAGTTTTCATACCAAGGGCAGGCAGTGAACTGGGGTGCCAAGGTTCAGGACCATGGCTTCGCAGATGGTGCAGTGCTGGATGTTGCTGTGGTGGACTGCTCTTCTTCTTCTGGTGTGCCTGGCTGTGGCCACCCTGGTGGAGGCCTGGACAAGGTGAGCTTGCAGTGATTTGGCAATTCATTTTCCAGCTGTCTCTTAGGGTCATGTTGACGTGCATCACCTCAGAGTGCTGTCGACACGTATTAGTAGACTTGCGTCAAGTGATCTTGCCTTGCCTGCTCTGATTGCTTTGTTGCTAAGTTATGGTGCAGTGTTGGATCATTTGTACCATGCAAAGTTCCCTTGATTGCTGTCATTGCTTTGTTGCTAAATTATGGTGCAGTGTTGGATCATTTGTACCATGCAAAGATCTTTCAACCTGTGTCTGACATGACTTTCTCTCTCAGATGCCCCTCGTGTGTTTGAAAGTTTGCCAGAGTAGCTTTTGCATGTTGCTGCTTTGAGCTCAATTTACAGGCTTTTCTTGACCTGATTCTCCTTGATCTGCTGCATCCTGCAGGTAGCCAAGAGCATTCCAGACCTCACTACCCCTCACCCAGTACCTACGCAGACCCCCAATCGCCCATCCATCTTTTCACGCCTTGGAGGCCCTACACCCCAAGCATCCGCGGGGCCATCTCCTTCTTCTTCGGGGGCTATGATGCAGAGCGCCCCTCCATCAGGCAGTGGTCCCATGCCTCCTCAGTCAGAGCTCAACCCCCTGGGCGTGCAGCCAGACCCCCAGCTGAGCAGGGGTGCCATGCCTGCCTTTCTGATGAACATGGCTGCCCCCAACTGGGCAGGGCTGTCCCAGGCAGACCCCATGGAAGTCTCTGGAGGCCCCCTGCATCAGGCTTCTGACATGGAGGGGGTGACACATGGACCATCATCATCTGGCTTGGCTGCATCGTCTGGCTCACTGCCGGGGTCTGGTCAGAGCAGTGCTTGGAGCCCCCAGCCCCCTGCAGCCCCCATCCAGCCCCTACAGCCACCCGTGCAAGTGAATGGCATCAACTTTCGTTTGCCTACTCCTGCTGCTACAGCTGGCACTTCACAAGGACTGCAGTCCCCCGTGCAGTCCAGCGGCTTCTGGTCCGGTGTACCTTCTGGTGCGGCATCAAGTGGTGGTCAGACAGGCTATGCTGCACAGGCCGCACCTGCAGCACAGTCACCAGTCAAGGTCGGCGGCTTCTACTTTGGCGTGCCTTCTGTGGCCGGAGTGGCAACACAAAGCAGTGCTCCAAGTAGTGTTCCTCAGACTGCACCCCCTAGCCCTTCCACCCCCACTCAAGGGCTCTGGCCACAGGGCTTTGCTTCCTTTACCCCAGCCTCTGCTGTTCAGCCTGGAACACAGCAGCCTGAGCAGAGGTCTGGCCCTTCCAGCCCCACCCCTGGCGGCCCCCCTCAAGAGCTCTGGCCACAGGGCTTCACTCCCCTTGCCCCCGCCTCTGCTGTTCAACCTGGGAAACAGCAGTCTGAGCAACAGCAGCAACAGGGGTCTAGCCCCTCCACTCCTGATCCTGCCACTCCCCCTCAGCTTGTTCGAGGGATTTGGCCACAGGGATTCACCCCCATCATCCCACCTTCTCCAGTCCCAGCTCAGCCTGTGTCACAGCCACATGAGCAGCAGCAGCAGAGCTCAGCTGTTGACAGCAAGCTGAAGCAGAAGATTGGTGGTGGGAAAGACCTCAGTGTTTCAGGCCTTCGTAAGATGCGCACAGGTTTCGGTATGGAGACTGTATTAGCTGATCTGGACACTGATGAGGGCCCTCTGTTGTCATCAGCTGCTGCAGCAGCTTCTCAGTCTGACCAAGCAGCATCCCAGGCTGGTGCAGCTCAGCTGGTCAGTGCTGATGTGGGCACTACGCATGTCAGCTTGAAGTCTTCACAGGAGGTTGCTGTTGACAGACACCCTGTCCCTGTCAGCACTATCCTGGCAGACTTCCTGCAGGCATACAGCGACTTTGTGAGGCAGCCATTTGCCGCCCTGCGCATTGCTCACCAGAGCAGGGCAGTCGAGAGATCGCAGTGGGGACTCAGCTTCAGTCAGTTGGCATGGGGTACAGAAGTTGTTCTGGAGGTGGAGTTTAGTGATGCCCCGGTTGCAACCCCAGCCTCGCCTACTGCTGCCATTGCAACCTCACCTATTGCTGCTGCTGTAACTCCAGCCTCTGCCACATCAACCTCTGCCACATCAACTTCGCCTGCTGCTGCTGTAACTCCAGCTGCACCTGCTGTTAAGGCATCAGTACCTGAGCAAGGCAGCACAGCTGGCGCAGTGCCAGCAGACAGCACCAGCAATAGCACCCCCTCAGTGCACCTGACCGTGACCAGGGCGGGTGCCAAGCCTGTCAGCGGCTCAGTTCCAACTGCGACCAAGCTGGGTGAGCTTCTGGCAGAGTGGGCTCAGGGGCAAGGGTTGGCCCTGGAGGCCCTCCAGGTGTTCTACCAGGGCAAACATGTGGACAGGGCCTGGTGGGGCAGGTCCTTTGCTGAGCTGGGGTGTGGCAGCAGCCTAGTGCTGGAGGTTCAGGTCCAGGCACATCAGCAGCCTGTGGCTGATGCTGATGCTGATGCTGGACCAGCACAGCAGCCGGAGGCTGTGACTCAAGGTGAGCAACAAGCAGCTTCACAGTTGTGGTTTTTCAGTTCCATGCAGAATCATGCTGCAGATGTACGTGTTGTGTGTATGATATTCACCTGGAAGAGTTTTGTTCTGAATATCTTTCTTTCAGATGATGCTTCCACATGTCGTGACCCAGCAAGTGGCGCACATTCTACAACAGGTGCAGTATGCCTTTCACTCTTCCTCAAAGTATCAATAACCCTCATTCTTAGCGATTGTCATGCATCTATTAATGATGAGGCATTGGTTTGCTATACAGCATGCGTTGCTGCCATGCAGGTCATGCAAAGCAGGTTGGGCACTGCGTCCAGCTGAAGCATGGTAGCACAACGTGGCAAGTGAGGAAGCCCAACACCATCCGGTTGGACGCGGCCATCCAGGAGTTCATGCAGCATCAGGCCAAGGCCAGCCCTGATGGCAGGCAGTACCAGGCCCTGCTGCCTGATGGGTCACTGGTGGACACCAGCCTCACCATTGCTGCCCTGGCTCTCACACCAGAGGACACAGTGGAGGTCAGGTGGTCTGCTCAGGCTGAAGGGGTGCACATGTCTGTGCGTAGTGAGGGCAGGGGTGCCTCTGAGGCCGGCCAGCACAAGAAGGGTGGCAACAGAATGGCGCAAAGCAGCACCAGATCATCTGCTGTTGCTGCATCTGCAGTGCCTCACACTGCGGCAGCTGCAGACCCAACTGCTGCACCTTCAGCCCCCTTTGTGGCAGCTGCAGTCCCAACTGCTGCAGCTTCAGTCCCTAAGGCTGTGCAACCTGTCCCCGCTGCTGCTAAAAAGGGTGAGCTTTGCATCTTCTTCTGTCCTCAGACTTGCTTTTGCTGGCAGCTGCAAAATAGGACAATGCGGCAGGCGGTACTGCAACCAGTTCCTGATGCATGTCAATGTCATGCAGGAGTTAGTGCACATGATGCTTTGTGTTGCAGTTTGAGTTGCCTGTTTCTGCCTCCCATGCCAGTCACATTGTGTATTCTGCTCATTGTATTTCATCATGTGGCGTTGTTGGTGAACCAAGGCAGCCCCTGTGCATGCTCCAAAAGCAGCTTGCCTAACCTATGCAACATGTGGACTGATGGTCTGAGCATTTTGCAGGCAGTGGAAATGCAGCATATGCGGACCCAGGGTACTCCTTCAAGCTGTGGCATCAAGACTTGAACCCCTGGCCAGTAAAGCTGCCTGCTTCTGCATCTTTGAGTGATGCTCTCGAGGCATTCTTGAAGGCCAAGGGTTGTGAGCAGACTGACGATGATGAGTGCAGAGTCAAATTGCCCAATGGCAAGCGGTATGCACGTGGTGACAAAATGCTCAAGACCAGCATTGCTGGTTTGGGGCTAAAGCCTGACAGCAAAGTCAAAGTGTTGTTAGATCTTGGCTGAGCCAGTGACATCTGTCCTGTACCTTGTTAACATTCAATGAACAACATTGTACTTGAACGATGTAGCAGTGCAGGAAAGTAGCTTCCTGACACGCTAGCAATGCACCATTTGCCTCACCTCTGCTGCAAGTGTGGTTGTGTTTATCTGGAAATTAACGTCAGCTTTGCTGGCTGGGGGCTGAAGTCTGACAGTGAGGTCAAAGTGTCATTGCCACCCATCTTGTGTGAGGCATCGTGGTATCATTTGATGATTATGTAAGTATTCACACCATATGCATCACAAATAAGAAACATTGACCCAACCGTTGTTGTACACGTTGTATATATCCAACGTCTCAGGTGGCATGGACATGAAAACGATGTTTAACTAACTTAGCAAGGCCTGTTGCATAAGTGTTACTCTTGTACAAGCTAGAATGCACAAAGTGTAACCCTGACGGACAGTTAAGGAGCTGAAGCAAGGCAACACATGAATGCTTCCTTGCTAGGCTGGTCACAGGTCTTTTAGGCCAAGGTGTGGGTACATGAAGTCAATAGGCAATCCATTGAAGCAATGCGAGTACAGTTTGCATGCTCCAGACTGCGGCCAAAATATCGTAACGCTCGTTACGGAGTGCGCAACGCCGGCAAGTCTAAGTCAATGCAAGTGCTGGGATGTTTTGCTTCGCACGTCACAGAACTTCTCGTCGATTGTCACGTTGACTGTGCATTGACCAGCGAATCAAGTCATCACGATTGGAAACAAGCATCACGCATAAACTCTGAGCCCGCTGTGCTAGATCAGCATGGCTATGGCGGTAAGCACCCGCGTCTGCCGACTGCAACAAAGCTGTGCTGCACCAGTGTTGCCTGACGTCACTGTCTTCATACCGCTTGTTTCGAACGTTCGAGGTGCTAGTATGCTGCGTGTTGTAAACACCGCTCTTGTGCTGATTCGCAGGTGCCAGGAACCAACGGCGTCCTAGGACAGGGTGCAGAAGAGCAAAAAGGAGAGACCGCTCGCCTGGTAACTCCAAAGCGTCTCTCTGCGCTGCATCGTGGTTTCGCTGCTGTTTTGTTTCGCAGACCTTTATGATCAAGGCTGTGATGTCAACCTCCAGTCAGTAACCAGGTCAAAACATGATGTACTCACATAGGTGTGCTGTGCTTGATGTAGGCATCTTTTGTGGGTGCAATGGCGATAGCTGACCTTGTCAAGACCACTCTTGGACCTAAGGGAATGGTAAGCCAGACAGCTGTGAGACAACCTAATGTCGCACAGATGTCAGGAGTAGCTGCGCTAAGCTGTCTGTTGCTTCTGTCAGGACAAGATCTTGCAGAGCATGGGCCGAACAAATGATATCATGGTCACCAATGATGGTGCCACCATCCTCAAGTCTCTATATGTAGACAACCCAGCAGCCAAGGTCCTAGTTGGTGAGTGAAAGCCATCAACACAGCCTGTGTTTGTGACTCATCACATGCACACTGCCCAGCATGCCATTGCTTCATGCCTGCAAAGAGGAGGTAGCGGGCATCTGTAATCATTCAGCTGTAGCCTTTGTCACCATAGTGACAACTCTGAAAGGCCACCTTCTCTCTGTGTGCAGATATTTCCCGAGTGCAAGATGATGAAGTAGGTGATGGCACAACATCTGTGGTGGTGCTGGCTGGAGAGCTTCTAAGAGAAGCAGAGCAGCTCGTCTTGCAGAAGATCCATCCAATGACCATCATTGCAGGTACTCACGGCACAACCAAATTGCAGCCTTGTTGACGCCTTCGGCAGATCTTGTATACCTTGCTGTATCTGATCAGTGTAGCCTGCTGCATTTGCTGGAGGCACAAGGCCTCGCCAGCTGTCTGTCAATGTGACACAGAAGGATTGGCTTTCGTTGCATGTGCATGTAGAGCTTGTATCCGAGAGCATACACGACCTGATGTGGACTTACACAGCAGTCAAACAGTTCACCTGTTCTTGATAAGAGGATTGTTACACCTGAAACACTATTGTTATACCATTCAGCAAGCATAACTGAACTGTGATCAAGCAAGAATTAAAGAGCAATCGTTCAGAACATGAGGCAGACTCAGGAAGATGGTGTTGTGGCATGCAGGGTACCGGCAAGCCTGTGAGGCAGCAAAGGAAAGATTAGAGCTGCTGGCCCTCAATCACTCCTCAAATGAGGACACATTCCGGCAGGACCTACTGAATATAGCCAAGACGACACTCAGGTTTGACACCACTTCTCAAAAGAGCGTCTGAGTCACCCTGTTGTGTTGTGCTGCTTGCACTTCTTACTGATGCTTTGAAGCGGCAGCATGACGTTCTGGTTGTATGAGTTGCAGTGTTTGCATGGGCCTACACTGCCGCTCATATGCTACACTTAGACGCCTTTACCTAGGCATGACCACCGATCCATGGAGTAGGAACATCTCTTGCGTGAAACGCATACTGCTGCTGGCTGATTGGTATGAAGGCGTAGTGCGCCTCTTTTTGTCACTCACAAGCTGTCTTGTGTTGTAGCTCCAAGATTCTGACGCAAGACAAGGAGCACTTTGCCCGGCTGGCTGTGGACGCCGTGCTGAGGCTGAAGGGCAGCAGCAATCTGGAAAGCATACACATCATCAAGAAGACTGGAGGCACACTTAAGGTACTGCCTCCTGGCAAATTACTAAATTGCTCACTATCAAGCCTGCTGCCATCAAGTCTTGTTATGCATGAAAGCTCTGTGAAGATACAAGTGCAGCAACATGCAAACTCTGAAGTGCGGTCATCAATATGCAAACTATGAAGTGCTGTCATCATGGCCTGTTCAGAGTAGGCGCTTGATTTATTGGAAGTTATGCTGACCTAGCCCTGCACCACTACAAAGCTGACCCAAGCTTTCCATTGCAGTTGTTCCAGATCCTGTGTCTAAGTGTAGTAGCTGCATCCTTTGCTGACTACTCCATGACCATGCAAAGGGCAGACCCTACATGCCAACATTGCCTTTTGGTATTTTAACCTGTCAAACCTGCTTCTGACAGAAATGACACCTGCAGGAGTCCTTCCTGGACGAGGGCTTCATTCTAGACAAGAGGATAGGAGTAGGCCAGCCCAAAAGGATTGAGAATGCCAAGATCCTGGTGGCTAACACGGCCATGGACACAGACAAGATCAAGATCTATGGTGCTAGAGTGCGCGTTGACTCCATGGCCAAGGTTCACCTTTTTATCCCCCTGCTCCTGTGAATACCCATCAACAGAATCATGTCATCCCTGAGTTGATCGTCTTGGATGCTTTGAATAGCCAACTCTTTCAAAGTTGTAGTGATACACACTGTGTTTGGTGACTGGCTCTAGATGCATGCACATAAGTTGGTAAATATGATGCAGGCCGCAACCCCTTGTGTGAGATAGACTTTATGTTGTTCATGTCAGACACATGTTGGTGAATCTTAGAGACAAGCATGCACAGGTTTCTACACCTGATGGCTGTCATAAACTGTGCACACTTACAGCTTGTCATATAACCCTTTGCAGCAGTTGTTTCTGATGTCATGTAATTTTTGATGCAAATTGTACTGACTGCAAAAGGTCAATCTGCCAGGCAAATCTACAATCATTATAGCACTTCTTGTGTTTTGCGCAGTAAAAGAACAGCAATCATGATACCAGGTGTGTGGCGGTGTAGGTGGCAGATATAGAGAAGGCAGAGAAGGGGAAGATGCGCGCCAAGGTGGAGAACATCATCAGCCAGGGCCTCAACTGCTTCGTCAACCGCCAGCTCATCTACAACTTCCCTGAGGAGATCTTTGCAGACGCTGGCGTCATGGCCATTGAGCACGCTGACTTTGATGGCATTGAGAGGCTGGCTCTGGTCACAGGTCAGTCCTGTTGTGAGCTCAGTTTCTTGTTGCAGCTCCGTGGACAATCCCTGAGCTCTTCTCAATCCCAAAACGTCTCTTTCAATTCAGAAACGTCATCCCTACACCTGGAATGTAGATGGAGAAACTTCTGGGGACAGTAAAAACGCGTTTCTACATTGTGAAGATGTTGTAGAGAATCCCTTCCTTTTGGCGTGTATTGCTGTGAGCACGCAGCCTTGCCTGCAGCACCAACCCAAAACATCGTGTTGAGGGTGTTAACAGCAAGCGTGTGGCGTGATATTTTGGCTGCAAACCTTTACATGTGGCACATCTTCTGGGCATTGAAGCTGTGTTGTGTGCTTGCATGTTTGATATGTTATAAGGTGAAAGCAACACAAATGATGCAAACTTTCATGATTGTCTCAGTCAACCATTACGGCACAGGTTGCGGCACAAGTAGTAGCGCTCAGAATCAGCAATGGACAGTTGATCTTGTTTGTGGGTGCAGGTGGTGAGATTGCATCCACCTTTGACAGCCCTGACAAGCTGAAGCTGGGCAGCTGCAAGCTGATTGAGGAGATCATGATTGGGGAGGACAAGCTGATCCACTTCTCAGGAGTGGAGATGGGGGAAGCCTGCACCATTGTCCTCAGAGGAGCCAGTAAGCACCTGCCCTTGCTGCTGCTGCTGCTGCTGCTATTGCTGCTTCTGCTGCTGCTGCTGCTGCTCGCTTGTTCCTACTAATCATCTGAGGTTGATTGGCTGCTGCTGTGAACAAGCAGCAGCATTGACAGCAAGTTCCCTTGTGTTTGAGCTAAAGGTGGCTCCCTTGCACATTCTCGCCCCCTCCAGGGTGCTTAACCAAGTCTTGGCGTTGCAAGTCACGGAGCTACGTTGCCCTCAAGACCAGGGCATTAGCCACTTTGTGAAACCCAAGTAGTGATGCAGCTCAAGCCCCTCTGCTGTCTCATGTTGAAGACGATGTTGCGTGCAGGTTCTCATGTGCTAGATGAGGCGGAGAGGAGTCTGCATGATGCCCTGTGTGTGCTTCAGCAGACAGTGCAGGACTCCAGAGTCATCTATGGTGGCGGCTACCCTGAAATGCAAATGGCCAAGGTACCCCCCATACATGTTGCTTTAGTTCACCCAACGGGCTGTCGACATGCAATACGGTGCCCAATTGCATGCTCATGTGGCAACAGAGGACAGCACTTGTGGCCTGATCTGTACTGCTGTTGATGAATGTGTGCACAGTAACAGACCATATGCCAGGTGGTCAAAGAGAGCAGCACAGATTGTCCACTCAATGAGCAGAAACAATTTGGACCCTAGATGGTAGACGCCTGAATGACTGAGCCAAGTTATTGGTGAACATGATGTCTGGATTTTGGTCTGTATTTGACAGCCAATGTGTATAAACAGGTAGTTGAGGAGAAGGCAGCAAGAACGCCCGGCAAGAAGAGCCTTGCCATAGAAGCGTATGCTCGTGCCCTGAGAGCAATCCCTGGCACCATCTGTGACAACGCTGGTGAGCATTCTCATCTCAGTGTTCTGTAAACAGCAATTTGACCGCCTGACCCTCTCGGCATGCAAGCATAAGGAGGTGGATCAGCTGTGCTCTGATTTTCAAAGGAACAACCAGCAAGTGGGTCAAACATGTGTAGCATCTGGCCACCTTTGAAGCTGTCTCTTGTTAACCTTGTCAGGAGTTCTAACGGCACTCCATGCTGACATTGTATGACATCCCAGCAGGTTTCAACATCACACGGTCTTGCTGGCTGCAGGCCTAGACTCAGCTGAGTTGATATCACAGCTGAGAGCGGCGCATGCAGAAGACAACACACGGATGGGTGTAGATGTTGTGCTCGGAAAGGCTGGGGACATGGCAGATCTAGGCATCTATGAATGCTACCGGGTGAGCACGGCAAATGCGTTCTGCTGCTTGATGACTGCAGTGAATACAAGCCATGCTTCCTTAATGGGAGTTTTCTTAGTGGTATGAATCCGGTGATGATCCAGTAATGCTTCCTTAATGGGAGTTTTGACCTCGTTGACTTTGAAGCCGTGGTTTTCTTTTTGCAGGTCAAGGAACAGATTATTCTGTCAGCCACAGAGGCTTCTGAAATGATCCTAAGAGTTGATGACATTATTAAATGTGCTCCACGACAGCGGCAAGAAGAATAGACATTGTCACACACGAAACAGTGTTTCAGTTGCGATCTGGTCACAGCTTGTTAGACGGAAGACCACAAACACATGCGCCTGCTGCATAGTACAAGGCTGTACATGCATGCAATTTTGCGATATCTCCCACGCACACTACTTCACTTCGAGACAACTGCTCAGGTGCACTCTCTAGAGCTCAGACTCGCAGATCCTGAACAGAGCTGTGGGGATTCAGGTACTACCATAAATCAACAAGTATACTTGCTACACAGATAGCGGCCCTAGATGTTTGTCTGCAGGCGCCCTTGCTTTGGACAAAATCAATTTACAGAAGCCAAGCAGCACAAGTTTGACATTGTAGGCATCAACCTCCAAGGCTGTCTCATAATTGCATTCAATGTCAATACAAAATTGGCTAAAGGCAGCAATGTGCTGGCAGAAGGCACACAGATGTTGCTGCTCTGTAACAAGTCGGATCCTGTATTTAAGATACGGCTGGAGCAGTATGCAGAGTACAAACAGCACAAGCTGAATAAGCTTCTAGATCCACCATGGCTTCTCGCCAGTTCGGAAGTCAGTCTCAGTCCAAGGTGTGAAGGTGACTGCGTCATCATTGATCTTGCAATGCGCCAGCGCAAGAGACTGCACAAGAAGCACAGCTGGATCAGCAACTACAATCCATCACTACCACAGATCTGACGCAGGCATAGCAGAGCAGATTACTACACCAGCAACATGAAACAGGATACAGCTGGGATGTTTCATACATACTCTCTGTCTGCTGTGCAGCATTAACAGTGTTGCAGTTCAGCAGCCATTTTTACAGACAGAAACGTACCAGGGGTGCAGGTCCACGGACCACCTTTCCTTCTCTGTTGTACTGGCTGCCATGGCATGGGCACTTGAACTTCTTCTCGTTCTGCATTCACGCTGAGAATTGAGCCTCCATGCCATTAGTCAGATGTACAAGAGTGTTGCTAGATTGCATAGCTCCTGTAGTGTAGTGAGAAGCTGCCATTGGTCAGGTATTGAACTCTGCTGCAAAATTACACAGCTCTCGAGTGCTGTGAGGGTGCTTACATTGTTCCAGGGCACAACACATCCCAAGTGTGTGCACACTGCATTCAGGCCATACTTCTCAATCTGTCCGTCGTCTGTTACCACCAAGTATGTGGCATCTGACTGCAAAAACATGCAGTCCTCTGTCAGCCAGTGCATGTGTTGAAGACTAGTCAAAACAACGTCAGAACAGCACACTGCAGATGCCTGTCACCTTGAGGCCCTGCACCAAGTTGCGGTCACCAGCAGGGTGAGATTTCAACCATGAAGATGCCTTGACATCATTGCCAAGAGCATCCTTTGCTGCAATGCCTGCACTGCCTCCGCCAGCTCTGCAGAAAAGACAAGGCAGGTCAGCAGGACTGCCTTGCTGTCACTGCCTATTGTGTACTGTTGTTTCAAGTCAGAAAACAATCCTGCAGAGACATACGACTTTGGTACGAAGAAGTAAATGAAAGGCCTGCAAGACAGCATAATGTGTTAAGTCGCTACAGACATCAAATACCAGACAGCAGTTGCTTTTAAGCCTACCCGGCCAACGACGCTACTGGCAGTCCAATGGCGCCGACAAGCAACAAGTTCATCACTGTCCGTCTGTTGCTGTCTGGTACCATCTCCAAGTCTGCAACTGAAGCCTTTACGACGTGAGCAGACCTAGCCACTCTTGGGGCAGATCGGGCTTGTGGCCGGAAAGCCTTGGTGTTGCAGCCAGCCTTGGCGTGTGCGCATGGCAAAGCGGAGGTCATAGCGAGAGACATTATGGCGGAATGCAGACACGAGCTCCGCGTGAGTTCTGTTGCGCAAGACACCGACGACCGCAGACAGCGACAAGATGAGGCATTGTACTCGAGAGCTTTAGAATCCATTGATCTGAACCGCAGTACATTGTGCAGTACCTTGCATCAGGTTCATTTTGGCAGAGGCCTCCGCTGTCTGAACTTTCGCAACAACAAAGTGCAGCACCACCGCTAAACGAGCCATGGGAACGTCTTTGTGCGCATCTTTGCAAGCAATGTCACTGCATCAGGTCAGTGACTCAGCAGGCATCCACACACACAGATTGTTGTGGCTGTACCTGCCTGCAAACGCGTGTTTCGCGTGCAGGCCCACCCTCAGAGGCTCTCAACCTCTGCTGTCAGAAGCAGTACTTCCAGTTTGGCCTGCAGAAGATGCACTTTCAGCGCGGGCCAACAGCTTCAGCAGCGCCAACAGCCCCAAGTACTGTTTTGCTGCTGCTTTCTGCTGCTGCTGGTTTTGTACCAGACGCAGGCGTAACCTCAGGGTGTTTAAGTCAGCGTTGTTCTTGCAGGCACTAACACAGCAGCAGCCCTGTTTGCTAGTTTGTGGCAAGCTAAAGACTAGAAAGGTATCCATAGTTGTCATACACAGCCTCGGCTCTTTCTTTCTCCTGCACAGGGCCACTGCATCGCTGAATGTGTAGTCGCACGTATAAGCTCGTCACGAGTACATCATCAGTCAAGTCTCCCAAGCAAGCTAACCAAAGTTATGTGTCGCATCAGGCAGCAGCAAAGCGATACAAGGTGACAGGCACAGGGAAGGTGATCTTGAGACACCCTGGCAAGCAGCACATCAACGAGAAGAAGTCCAGCAAGCGATTATCAAATTTGGGCAAGGCGCATCTGGTGAGTATACATCTCATATATTGTGCGCTCCTGAGCTGCCGTGACAGTGACAACATTCACATGCACAATTGCACTATCTCAACATGTATTGGCATGTATGGAGTCAATCTCAACGCAAATAGCATGCCAGGAACAGCAGCATGTGATGTCAGAGGTTTTGAAGATATGTGTATGTGTCATGCGATGCTCCTGGCTTATTGCGTGCACCAAAACCAGAGTGCGTCTTTATAAATACAGACGGGTATCACACACCCACGGGCTGTTCCTCACTCCAGTGTGCATGTTGCAGGCTAGTGATCGCGATCTGCCTGGCATCATTGGCAACCTGCCATACAGGAAGATCAAGAAGTCTCAGAACTAATTTTGTTGATCAACAGGCACCGTCACAATCTGCACCCTTCTGGACAGCTGGAGATCATACTTGTGCATGCTCTTGCCTATGTTGTGGCCAGCGCTTTCAGCTAACAATTTTGTCATGCAATTGATGCATCTGAGGCAGACCTTGTATGTGGGTCTGTCTTCTATCAGAGTCTGCAACCCCATGGCTCTAGCTGCTGATCTGCACTGGCCAACGTCTTTGAGTTTGTTCAATCACAGTCTAAAGTAGACAGCATCTTCAATTGTTCATCATTATTGGAACATTAAACATTCAATTAGCTGCATTCTTTGATGTATGTGCTAGTGATAGCAGATCTCTGCAATGCATTGGTGCAGCAGCTGCAATGATATCTCATGCAAGCCGTCAGAGATGCTGTGCGACTTGTTTCAGGAACTGACATATAAATCAATATGACTGCATTTGCAAACGGCATCCCAGATCACTGCAGAGCAGCAAAGACATGCCAAGAGTAGACAACTTAACTTGTGATAGCATTGTTTGCAGCTGTGTTACGGTCATGCTGGATTGAATCATTGAATTTCAGCTCAGAACTCTCAAATGGCTCTATTGACACCTCAACTAGCTACTGTTTGATGTCAACAAAATGTCAACCATCTCTCCATTATACGTGCTGCTGCAAGTGGCCCTTACGGGCGCTGACCCATAACTTGGCATGTCCTCTGAAGAGACTCTGATCTCTGCCAATCCAGAGTTCAGGTTTGGCAGCTGCTGCACACTATCTTGGGGCCTGTCTGTGATAGGCAAATCATGAGATGACAAATGGTGATGACGAGCTGATCCAATGCTGCCAGGGCTGCCCTTTGGCGACCCGCGTGGATGTGCTCCCACCACTGTCATCTTCAAATCCCTGCACCCATCGACATATCATGTCAAGCTGCATGCACACATGGCAGGTGGGGAAATGCAACATCATGAGAATTCAAACGACAGACACTGCAGGCCACAGCAGTCATCATGTCCACTACCACTCAATGTTTGTGCTCATGCCATGACATGTGCAGCAGCGTTGTTGGCATTTGCAGCAGGTGCTTGAGTCGCTATTGAAAAGCATAAGTGGAGACACTGACTTGATGGCTTGCATACGCTCTTGCTTCCTGCTGTCATAGTCTGAGGTGCCAGGCTGGGGGTTGGTGGCCCCTGCACTGCCAGATACAGCTTCTGCCTGAATCTGCTCCAGGTGCAGCCTCTTCTTGCTCTCAGAGTGGTTCCAAGCAGGCTCGCCTGCACATCAACCCAGTGTCTGAGCTAGCAGATGGCATATATGACATACCACACCTTAGTGGCGACTGTGTTAAGCAATGTACAGAATGGCCCATTATGCCATGCTCATGACAAAACGCAGCCAAGAACACAACTGCGACAGTAAGATATGGAACATGCTGTCTGTAGGTGTAGTCAAGTCATGCAGCCAGTGAGCTCACCAATGCTCTTCTTCCTTTCTACTTGATTCTCAACATCAGGCTGGTCAGTGTGGCGCTCCCAGGGGCCGTGCTGAGGCTGATCTTCCCTGACAGGCCTGCCACTGGGAGGTTGGGTGGGAATCACCTTACCATGCGAGTTCAGTACCTGTCAATGGGCACAAGAGAGCAATAAGATTGCAACAAGTATGGTGGCAATGCTTGAGTGGATGTTTGACGCTTTTGTATGTAAGCACGTAGGCTTTCAAGGGTGCTGCAATACGAGATGTATGTCTGTGAGGATGAGCAGGTAAAGCAATTAGATGATAGGCAGCCATACAGACATCCCAGTCTGCAACACTCCAGTGCAATTTTGCTGAGGTCATCACAGGGAAGTGGGCATTGAAACAATCACAAACAAGCATCCTTGCTCAACATGTGCTGTTGTCTTTGACACGCATGAATGCAAAAACATGCTATGATGTTTACGCTTACCGCAAAGGTACCGTACACGATGAGGAAGAAGCCTAGTATGAAGAGGCAGGCCCTGCCAGCATGCGTCTTCTGCAGCTGGGACAACGCGTTGCCAATGGTGGTCTCATCAGTGCTGTTGATGTCCGGGTTGGCAATGGTCCTGAACATCAGGATTGCAACAAACAGAAACACTCCAGACCTGCCCAGAAAACCAATGTGGCCTGCAGCCACACAGAACAATCAAGACAGAAATGTCAATGACAGCGCGGCATTTGTTTTTACTACATAAAACAATAGCATTCATGGTTGCGCATAGCGCAGTGCCGCAGCTCTGCATTCATGTGTTTGAGAAAGCTCAGCTGTGATGAACAATGATATGCATGCGGGTCTGGACAGTAAATGCACATCAGCTTTGCGCATTCCAGGCTGCTGCCATGTTATATTGCAAGCCTTAGCAACATGGTTGTGAGACAAGTGTGAGCATTTGGCTCACCTGTGACGATAAGAACCCAGTCAAACCAGACAGGCAGGTCTTCTTTCATCTCATAATGGAAGTTGCGTGTGAATGCAGCTTGCATCTGAGTCACAAAGGCAATCAGGAAGGCCAAACCCATTATGCAGATTCTGCAATAGGACAGCAAATGGTCAGTCACACCATCTATCCTTGCGTTTGACATCACCCAAAAGACCATCATTACTATGCACATCCACAAATTCACAAAGTGTCACAATACTGCTTGTCTCAGAACTGCTTGTGCATAACAGTGGCCTGGTATGCAACATTCAATGCCACTGACTGCAGCTCGATTTGATGGTCAAGTCATGTGGCCTCAGTTGTATCCCAGTAAGTGATGTGCTAGCAAGCAGTCAGATATGGCAACATGTGTTGTAGTGGTGCATACATGATGTCACCCCACCAGCTGCCAGCTATGCTCTGTGGGAAGCCCCCAGATCTGGCTGCTGTGTCCAAGTGCTTGATCCTGGGGATTAGTGATATGCAAAAGGCCCCATAGGCTGTGTACACACAACCCTGCAGCCAATGTCAGGCCGTTTACTTCTTACAGCGGTTCCATGATTGTCTGGCACAGATTAGCGTACATCCTAAGCGCAAACTTCATATGGCAGCAAGCATTGCAGAATGCATGGAGACAACAGGAGCTTGTTGAAGTTTTGAGGTGGCAGCAGTGGTGTTTTGTGCTGCATGCAGCTGTTGCAGCCTAAGTGATGATGTACAGCATGACAAACATCTTGATGGACCACATTGACCTGTCTGTATTCAGCTGCCTGAACCAGAGACTCTGGACCAAGACTCTCTAGTTGTGAGTCAAACATGTGTGCACAGGCAGTGCTAATCCTGCTCACCGAGACCAGAGGGCTGAGGCGGTACTTGAAGAAGTTTTTGAACTTGCCAAAGGCATCATCTGAGCCTTGCCCGGTGATGCCCTCCCAGAATCGCCAGCAGGCATACATGTACACTGTTAGGGCCATCACTATCAGCAGTGGGTACCCGAACTGGTTGTTCCCTACCAAAATGAACGCGCCCTGCAGTTGCAGTCTTGATATTGTTTGCAGTCCAAGTCAAGAGGCACTTCAGCTGCATGGACAAGCAGATCAGCTGCAGGCACTGACCCTGGAGTGTACTATTTTGTGACATTTTCCTTTGTTTCAGGACAAATCCCATGCGCACACAGGTGCAGGAAGGCAGTTATTGTGCCTGCTGGGTGTGCAGTATCGCAGTGTGTTTGGAAGCACATATGTGCTATACAGTGTTGTTGCTTGTGGGGTCAAACAGGGATGCACACCAGCTGAAGAAAGCAGGATTGTGAATGACCATGCACCTGTGGTGAGTTGTCAGCGCCTCTGATGGTGACAGTGCCTTGTATAGCACTCTGGCAGGACAGGCCTCCTATGAGCGCATACACCACGCCTTTAGCCACAAAGCCAACCTGTGTGACACAATCTACAACTTCTAGTGACCGAAAGGTACAATAAAGCTTGCGCATGCCGCAACAATGAGAGACACATGGGCAAAAAGCAAGCACTTCAGTCAAAACCTGGGACAGCGTCACCACAGGCATGCTGGTGACAGTGACTGACCTGCCCTACCACTCTGACATACTTCACATGCTGGGGTTTGACTCCCAGTGGGTGACTGAACTTATGCCCTGCCTTTCGCCAGAATAGCCTGCATTTATCTGCAATCAAAATGAAATGGCTCAGTTGCCTCAGTTGAACTGGCTCAGTTGTAGTCTTGCATCACGTCAAAGAGGCAACAACAAAGCAAGTTCGGGAAAGCATGACTCATATGCTTTGGAACGGTGTTGCACCTGCAAAGCTATTTACAAGCTTTGTTGGCTGACTGGTGCTGGCACTTTCCTCCAGATCTTCTGATGCCAGCATCACGGACAGGCACCCTCTAGAAGATGATGAATAATATGTTACAGGACCATGACATCAAAACAATATTTGAATGGGGAGTGTTTGAACGTCTACTCGACAAGGCCAGGGTAGCTCAGCGAGGGCTGATTTGGCAAGATTGGACGATCCTATTACAACGATGCTAAGCAGAGCATCAGCTGCTGACAGGTTCACAGCACAGGCGCCTGCTGCAGTGAGCACGGAGGCTGAGGACCTCTTTTGCCTACTTGCTGTGCCACACAAGGACCTCAAACCCCCGAAAGCGGGCAGGAGTCCTGTCGGAACGTCTGACAATGTCCGTAAGAAACTTTTGCTTCCGTCAAATGTACAGGTCAGGAAAGCTCCAAACGTTCTGGCCCGAATCCGATTTAAGAAACATGCGCTCCTGATTGTGTCGCCGCTGTGAAGTTGACGGTCGAGTTCATGACGGAAGTTTTGCAGGTCCATGAGTCAAGCCATTCAAGCCATAACGCCAGCATTACATAAATAGGGCCCATGATTCCCAATGTACCAGCGAGACTTCCTGCAAGCGCCCTTAGACTTGTCGCAATCGCCCTCCTCGAACCGGGTCTGGGATTTCGCATTACACAATCATTGCACTGTGGTTCCTGCGTTGGGCGCGTGCCGGAGATCAGCTGCAGTTGTCGCATTCCTGGTGCTGCAGCTGAGAGCTTCCAGCACACTGAATTAGAGCACTCCTGCTGCTGTTTCGGCTGCCAGGTCATATCGGCTGGGAGCAATTCCGCCACCTACGTTTCTGTCATACACGACCTGCACCGCGGCATCTGTGGCTGTTGAGCGTTGTGTAGGGTTCTGCAGGTATATCTCTATCACTGGCGTTTTCGTTTTGCCGTGCAGTAGTGTCCGCAGAACACAAACGCCTCGTTGTGTCAACTGCACTACCTGCCGCACAGATCCGATACTGCTGCACAGTCTGCCGTATCGGAACCCTGCATTTTGTCCTGTCCTGAACATCTATCCTGCAGATTACTTGCATATTGCCAGGGCTCAGTGCTTCAGTGAGACTGCAACCACTGATAGGATCTTTTTCTGTCATCACCATCTGGATTTAACTCTTGAGTCCTGTCGTGCAGGCTCAGTGGCTTGGAGGTGCATGCTCAAGGCATAACAGTATTTAGCTGGGTGGGCCTCAGGCCTGTCATTTCATGACAGACATTGCCAGCATTATCCCAGATACAGCAACAGTTCCTGTGGCACAAGACCTAGTGCACCCCACCAGCCAGCAGAACGGACATGGATCTTTAGCAGGAGCTGCCTCACCTCTCAACTCCTCTGTGTCGTCCAGACGCAGTGCTGGCTTGGAGTCACCTCCAAACCATGTCTTGCTCAATCACAAGTTGCGCTCAGATAGTGCTGCGCAAGAGCTTGAGGCAAAGCAAAATGGGCTAGAACCCCTCAGTATTGACAAAGCTGAAGAGCCTGACAAGCCCAAGACTGGCATCTTCCAAACTGCTGCTGGCCTGATTGAAACACCTTTGAAAGGGCCCAGAAATGGAATTCACTGGGGTGCAGGTCAGCCACAGCCTGTGCTGAAATGTTTCTTTTGCTCTTGGTTTTGCAGCTGTGAAACCCGTTATGGGTGACCTAGCCATTGTGCATACGTGAATGCTAGCACAACCCAGCTGCATTTTCCAAACTGGCAGTGTGATGGTTGCTTGATGCAGCAAATCATGAAATAGTGCTTCTGTATGTGCTGACTGTTGTGTGACCTGGCAGATCGTATTCGCTTGGCAACAGAGAAAGCCAAGAGCAATTTTGCACATCCACTTGGAGTCAAGCCAAAGCACCGCAAGATTGTGCGCACATTTGGACAGGTAGACTAACGTTCTTCCTCCTGTCAGCCTCAGATTATAGCATGCAACTCAATATATTTACACATATCTGTAGTGTGTATCAGCTGCTGTTTCGCGGCTATGCTTTTGACAGCTCAGGCAGTGGTGTCACCTTGTAAGCTGTATCATGCTTGTCATTGGTGTCTGGTTCCCACTGTGGTAAATTGGCATGCAGCGCACACGCATTTGTGTGTTATGACAGTGTGTTGTTGGCGTGCACTGCAGATTGGGTGGGTCTTGAAGGGGCTTGTGTACGCTATCATTGGCGGTCTGGCCTGCCAAAGCTCTGCTCAAGGGAAGGAGAAGATCAATGGGGCAGACATCTCACCACAGGTGCACTTCAACTTCCAGCTGTCTGTGAACACATCACAAATGCACTGCTGATGTGTGACTCCAGTCTTTGTGTAGATGCTGACAGGTCACTCATCTAACAATGCATTGTAGATAGCTTGCTGCAAAGCAGAATGGTGTTCAGTCTTACAACTTGACAGCCACAAGTCACCACCTACTGCGTGGACACAAACTGTTGTGTTGCCTTGATTTACTTCGTATCAGCTTTGCGCTATATGCATGGCACATGGAACAAGTTGTAACCCTAGGTTTGTCATGCAGGGTGCGTTCATTCTGGTGGGTAACAACAGCTTTGGGTACCCTCTGCTGGTGGTGATGGCAGTTGGGGTGCTCATCTACGCCTGCTGGCGATTCTGGGAGGGCATCACCGGGCAAGGCTCTGATGATGCCTTTGGCCCTTTCAAAAACTTTTTCAGATATCGTCTCAGTCCACTTGTCTCAGTAAGGCTTGGTCTCATTGTTCTGTCCTGCATGCATGAGCCTGAAGCTGTTGATGGTCTTAATCAGTAGGAATTGAGGAATTGTTGCACTCACACAAAATTGTCCATCTGCATCACAGAATAGAGCTTACCTATGCTGGAACAGCATTGCTGTCACTATGTTTGGTGTTGCTGTAAGGCATGAGAATGAATTTCAGTGGCTCAATGGAGCCCGTTTCAGCATTGCAGAAGGCTGCAAACCAATGGCATGCGTGCAGGGCTGTGTCTACACTGCATATGGAATTTTTGTGATCACTCTCATTCCCAGATTCAAGCGTATAGAGAGCGCAGACAACCAGGGGGGCTTCCCTGATTCTTGGGCCACAAGTGACATTGGCAAGTTTGGGTGCGCTCTACTCCTCCTCTTCAGCACCTTGGCTTGTGCATGTGCTGTCATCTTTGACTTGCTTATGTTGTTCTGCTGGTGCTGCCTTGGCGCTGTTGTATATGTTCATGAATGCAACCACTGCAAGCAGTGCGTCATGTTTCAAAGCTGTTGTAACACACCTCACACTTATGTGGCATATGCAACTTTGCAGGATTGCTATATTCGGCTTGGCATTCTTGATTGCCACCATCACTCAGCTGCAAGCTGCGTTCACTCGCAACTTCCACTATGACATGAAGGATGATCTTCCCAGGTGGTTCATGTGGATTCTGGTTGTAACAGGTAGGTTGCCGCCACAATGTCCTTTTCAATTGGGCATGTACAATCTGTCCCAAACAGACCTCAGTACAGCATCATGCGTTTGTGAAGGGGCCACTACTGTGTCTGCTTTCAAGCAGTTTGTGCAGTCGCCATCCTGCCATTGCTCTGCTTCATGTCTATCATACCTCTGCTCGAGCAATTGAGCTTTCTGCAGCTCTCTGCGGCCTCTTGCCTGTTTGCTGCTAACCATTGGGTTGCCTTTTGCTGCAGCAGCCTACGCATAGCAAGACTTGCCACTGCGCTGCATCTGTGACCAATCTGGGTTTTGTTGAGTCTGACCACTACAGATGTCACACTCACAAGAGTAAATTGCTGCAGGGCACATTGGCTTCATTGGGAGGGCTGGAGTGTTTCTCTTTGTTGGTGTGCTGTTCTTCCGCTTGATAGCAAATCCCAGTATCAACAACAGCAATGAGACCACCATTGGAAATGGTCTTGCGCAGCTGCAGACCAACCGTGGAGGGCGAGCATGTCTCTTCATTCTGGGTTTCTTCCTCATTGTCTATGGCACCTTTGCGGTAAGCGTAAGCTCATCCTCATGTACTTGCTGATGCTGTCTATAATGCAAAGTACCTGTATCTCTCACAGTCATTGCTGGCTGCAAGCATGTGTTGATGTTTCTAGCTGGTCTAACGTGATGTTGTCTTAGCGAAAGGGTTGCAATGGTTTTGTCCCACACGTCAGAACCTGTTAGCACTGCTCCGATCAAAGATGCACAAAACAATATAGACCAAACGCCGACCCACAGCTGCTGCAATCCAGGCATACATATATTTTGGCAAGCTGTCCAGACCAGATCTCCTTGTGAACTCGACTCATGTGCTGCAGGTGCTGAATGCATATGGCAAGGTGTACCCCACCCCACCCCCCAGCAGGCGGCCTATCAGGGTGAAGCAGGCACGCCTGGCTGCTGAGCAGGCTGCTCGTGAGGCTAACCAACGCACTGTGAATGAGCAAGGCACTGCCCTGGAAGAGACAGACAAAGCAGGCCGCCATAAGCTCGGTCAGCCCCCCTTAATACTGTCTTGCCAGACTTTTATTTGTGCTTGGCATGTTGCATGTTGGGGATGTTGTCATTGTCAGAGTGTGCGAGGCTGGATGCAGTTGAGACCTGGACCATTTTGCTTGTCTTTATGCCATGCATCAGTCAGCATGACACATTGCTGAAGTTGTCAACATGCAGTCCTGACACGACTTTCATCACAGTTCCATCTACTGCATATTGCACTGCACTGGAAGCAAACAGGCTGTAAGCAGTGTAAAACGTGATTGCATGTCTGCATTGCAGGTGAGTCACCCAGCACACTCACCACATCAAGCGCTTGATGTTCCTGAGGATATTGCACATGACCCGCAAGATAGTCCCAAGACGGCGGATTACAAGCAAAGGCTGCGAGAGCGGTACCTGGCAAACAAGTAAGCTGCAGAAAAAGATCTGCTGGTCCTATTGTGTGAGCCGTCCTGTTGTAGTGCTGAAATGAACCCCTGCTGAGCATGAATAGGCCGACTCAAATGGTCCAACCTGGATCAAGTTGCACTTGGCTCAGTCTGATTGCATCTGCATGTTACGCATGCATTCCATGCTTGTGTTTGTGCACTCTCACAAAGTTTGCAACGGGTCAGCCCAGAGCATCATCCTCCCTTGTTTGGCTGGCTTACCATAGCTGTCAGCCATTTGCTTCTGGTATCTGCAGTCTTGCATTCCTGACACAGGTTCCATACTACACTCTGTTGCGTTGTCTCATTTCCTTTGACCTGGCCTCACCTCACCTCACAACACTGGTTCCAGGGACATTGAGGCTGGGCTGGGGGAAGAATGGGCAGCCAGGGGTACCGTTGGCTCTGCTGCACGCCCTCACTGGGGGCACCAATTCTGGCGGGGTAGCCATGGACAGGCAAATCACATGCCAAGTGGCACTCCTCAGTCCATGGGTGGCCCAATCGCGCCAGTTGCACCTGTTGCTGCAGTTGCTCCTGTGGCTGCGGTTGCTCCTGTTGCAAGAGAAGGTGTCAATGGTGTTGAGCAAGACCCTCCCTCCACAGGATGGGTGTAGGGTGGTCTTCCAAAAACCAATATACGGCCAGGGGCCCAGCATTTTGCCTATTGTGCGTGTTTAAAGGTTTGTGCAACACGTGTTTGGATTGCAAGTGAACGCTTGGAATGGATGACAGCTCTGGGGTTGTCACTCTAGCTGCTGGAAGCAAGCACAAGGTAATTGTGACAGGTACATGTACAGTCAATTATCCCCATGCTGTTGCATTAGAGACCTGCATGCTTGGTCTGTCTCTGCTCTTGACAGTGTCCCCTATCAATGCTTGGATACAAACAGCTTTTATCGCCTTGCGAATATTTCACTTTACAATTACCTTATCCCAACTGCACGTTCTGTTCAGTGTCGAGCTCAATTTTGAAATGGTCTGATTTGTAACACCATAGACATGTACATTGTAAGCACTGAAGTAGTTACACACCTATGTCTGTGTAACAACGATGCACTGCGTACACTGTGGCATTTGATCCACGTACTGCGTGTTCAACTTTTAAAAACATGTATTGCCCTAGGGCCAGAGAATAATCAGTTGAAGAAATGTCATTGTACCATTCAATTTGATAATGTCGTGAACAATATTGTGGCCCAACTCTTGCTTTTAGCCAACATTATGACTGCATCAAATGGTCATGACAACAGCAATCAAGCCTCCGTTTGCAACTTGGCCCTGCAACAGCATCCCAACCTTGAGATGAAAGCAAAGTTTTTACTATCGCCAGGCACTACAGGTGCCAGCCCTAAACCCTTAGGGCTATGGGCTGCCGCCTTAGGAGGCTCCCGTTATGATCGCTGAAAAGCGTAAACTTTTCTTTTCTTTCCAGCCCTAAGCTTTATCATGGAAATATTGCAGCTCAGGTGCAGCACAGCAAGCACAACACATACATCAGCAAGCGATCAGCTCAAGCTTTCCTAGAAAGCTGTTGGAGGCAAGCATAACTGCTTTATTGCAATGCTGCAGCATGGCTTCCTGCATGCTGGGAATATGTATACATGCATATTCAGTCACCTGAAGATGTAAATCCTCACATACTTAGGACCCTTCCCTGACACAACCTCCATCACCACAGTGTCGTTTGGGGTCAAGGCCTGCATGTATCATACAACACATCGTTGCCCCATGTCAGACGTCTATGCAGTTGTCCATGTCAAATGTTCGTTCAGTAACTGTTGACAGATGAGAGTGGTATCCAGGCTATGTTGGGTGTCACACAGCAGTGTCAAATGCATCTACTGCAGCACTCACATGATCAATCGCAAAGTAGATCCAGCCACCACTCATGCCACTAGAGCGGCCGCCAGGTCTAGGCAAGTACTGCACAGCCCATCTGTTGTCACTCCCTTCTACCAGGTGCTCATAGCCCTCTTTGTGCTGGCAGGGCTCACAACACTCCAGCTCTATTTTGTGGGGAGTTGTGGATGGACCAAAACAGTTTGTCACAGCTGGTGGGTTTTGCAGCCAGAAGCCCCCTGAGACATGTGAAACTTGCATTACCTGCAGATGACACAGTAATCAGCTTCAAGCAGCAGAGACATATACTGTCACAGCCTAGGACTGCTGTGCGCCTTGCAGACACAGGTTTTCTGGTCACAAGTAACTTGCACACCTTTGCCACAGCAACAATATGTCCAGCCTTCTCATTCAGCTCATCTGCTAGTGTCTCAGCTGCGTCTTGGGCTTCTTGTATGGCCTCTCGCGTAGCATACGGAAACTTGTCTGGGTCAACGTTGTGCCTGATTGCCCCCTTGCCTGTGTTCCTGCAACAGTCAAGCTACTGACAGGAATGCCACACATAAGCTCTGTAATTGCTGCAATACGTCATTGTGTAATGCAAAATATGAGCACATGTGATGCACATGTGTCATGGCATCAAGTGCCTCGCACAAGTTCTCAGCTGCACCCATGTTGCAGCAGTCAACAGCTTGCCTCAAGCCATCTCAGGTGACGCAGACTGTTGCTGTTGTGGGTGCTACGCATGCGCGACATTTACTGCACAGAAACATAGGCAGATTGAGGCAATGCATTCACAGCTGACCTGGAGGTCCTGGCAGCCTTTGCGTGTCTCTCTCTTGGCTCTGGGACACTAACATATACTGGTGCAACCTTGCCTTGGTGCCTGTGCATCATTATGGGAGACGTTACACAATGGTAGTAGCTCCCATATTAAATGCAGTCACTGACAGCCAGGAGCAAACAGCTGAGAGCTTCTTGCACCTTGCAGACTTGCGTGAAGCTTTGATTTGCGGGACCTTGTGCTGCACCTTGCGCTTGCGAGTAGGCCTGCAACGGCAGCCATGTGAGCACGAGGCAACATTGATGCTTGCAGTCCAGGAGATGCCAAGCTGCAATACTGCCTCACTGTGGCGCGGCGGGGACATCTGCGTTTGGCTTCAAGGCTGCAGCAACCTCCTTGATTTTCAGACTTTTCAGTTTGGTTTCATTGGCTAAGATCCGTTCGTTGCGAGCTCGTTCATATTCGTTGACAGAAGCCATCTTGATCTGGGATTTTTAAGGGGCAAAATCTTCACAGCACCCTCTACTGACGAATTTATTGCAAGTTTTGGGACGCTTTCTATGTCTTTGCGGTGCCTTCTCCTGCCCCCAAAGTCGAGCCTGCCAAGTCAGGTCTTGTTCATGCAGAATTCAAACTCGACAAAGGAGGGGTGGCGAAGAAGAACAGTCAGTGGGATGTAGCACGTGCAAAGCGCGGTCATTTTATCCACAGGCAGAAATGTCTTCATTGTGGACATTGTGCTTCAAAATAAACTCTGCAGCGTTATCGCGGCCATTGTGGTTGACAGTTCTAGACCTTGCATCACAGCATGCTGGCAATACTTGTCTGAATGTGAATTTCACAAGTGTGAATCAAATAGTATACTTCCTTCAAGCCAAGCATGTGGTGCCACTGCAGCTAGACATGATGTGTACCAACAAAATAATATTGTAGTCTGAGCTGAAACCATCTACTTTGCCAAGCTTACACCTCCACATGCATGAGAAATGCTCAGCATCAACGAATTCGGATGCTGAACCTCGCACATGCATCTGCAGTTGCTTGCTGCTGTTTTGACAGCCACATCAGCAATTTGCAACCCTTCAACCATGCTTGACCCTGCGGCCAGAATGCCAGGCCAAACCACCAAATGACAAAAACCGGCAATTATGAAAGACCGCTTGGCCTACCCCATGACAGCAGGACAGCACACATTCCAAGCTCTTGACCCAAACTGTCTGATGAAGTGGACTATATGTCTGGCAGACAACAACAGGCACAGGTAAGCATGATTTGTGCGACCTCAGTGTGATGCCTTGCCATTGACAACAGGAGGAGAGCTGATGGGGCTCTCTGATGAGCTGATCATTTCCTCCAGAGTTGCCTGCAAGCAGCAAAGCTATCATTGCATTGGCAGCACCTGTCTATCTAGTGGTGTTGCAATGTTCCCACTGGTACGCACATCTACTGTCACAGCCATGTTGATGGTCTGCCGTAGCTCAATCTTCTCTTACGCATGGAGAAGCTACAGACAGGGCATTAGTCACCCATCTGCACTGGTAGCGTGCACACCCTGTTTTGCCCAATGCACTGCTTCTCAAGCTCATGCAGTCAGTTCAGCCAGTAAACACTTGATACAATTACGCAGCAGGTACGCCACAAAGCAGCAAGGGAAGAAGCAGCAGGGAAACAAGCCTGAACAAGATCAGCATGCATTGCCAGCAAGACCAGCAGCAAGTCAAGCTGGTGGGAAGCTTTGCCCCTGAAAAGTGGTGTGACCTGCTCAACTACACAAAATTACACAGCATAGGATCTGGTACAGCAGGTGGGTCATAGCAGCAAGCATACCTGGAGGTTGGCAGCCATTGTGACAACAGATGAGTGCCTCCACAGAGAGGAGTCATACTCAATGTGGCCTGTGGCGGACCCATCTGGCGCTCCAAACAGCTCCAGAAAGATGTCTACCTTGGAGCTGCCGGTATGAATGGGCTCCACGCTCTTGGTAGTCACACCTGCCAGCTGCATGCCTGACAGTAACGTCTCGTCATGCAGCGCAAACATGACCTGCAGCCAGAGGGAACATGGTGTGACAGGTGAGAAACCTTCTCAGATAAAGCTTTAAGTATGCAACCTACAGAGGATGCCATGCTGTCGCAACTTATGGAACCTGTGGACGGTGGGGTGCTGTCAGAACTTGCATCACATTTTGACCCTGATCTCTTACTGCCAGCCCTGGGTGCTGTAGGTTACTAGGTGCTTCAGCTGCAGCAATGCCTCTCACAGCAGCAGCATGAGCATGTACACTCTGCCAGAGCACTCACACAACATGTTCTTTCCTCACAGGTCTCCCACAACATCTAGGCACACCACTTCAGCAAGCAAAGCAAAGCAGCCCCAACGAGTAGAGCCAAAACAAACAGGGCAGGGCTGCTTGGTTGCAGTCTGATGCAGACTGCCAACCTGGTAGGGCAGAGCGTTGAAGGGCAGCAGCTTCTGCTGGCCAGCTAGCTGCGCCATGATTTGCATGGAGGGCACATCTGCATGCGCCAGCCCGTCTGCCACCGTCTTGTGCACTCGCTGGATGACATCCACGAACGTGCATGGGCCTGCATCACGCGTGTGCGTAAGTGCATGCTGCTTAGCTGATGTGATAACTGTGCATGGAGCAGGCCGCAGGTCAAAGGGTACAACACCTGCTGTAGTGAGCAACCAACACTGCGGGTGACAGTCATACCAACACCTGCAACACAAAGTTATGCACACATGCTGGTGTTCAGGGTGTCATTGGCCAACATGGTGAAGTGAGTGTGATGTGCGCAGCACAGACATATCAAAGTTATGTTCAACAATGGCGTTCAAATTGTCTGACATACGATGCATAGCTGCTGAGTGATTGGAAATGTGATGCTATTATCACTGACTCTCCTTAAAACTGCATGTCCCTGAAACTGCTTGTCGCTGAAACTGCACGTCCCTGATCTGCATGTCCCTGAAACTGCATGTCCCTGAAACTGCACGTCCCTGATCTGCATGTGACTTACCAGCCAAGCTAGTCCGCAACATGGTGAGGTTAACAAAGCAGCCCACAAGGTTGCCCTGCAGGTCGGGTCTACCCCGCCCTGCGCTGGGGGTGCCCACACACAGGTCTTCTCTTCCGCTGTAGCGTAGCAGCAGCACCTTAAAGGCTGCCAGCACTGTCACAAACAGGCTGCTGCCACACCGCTGTGCCAGATCTCTCAAATGCTGCACTAGCTTCACTGACAAGCTCACCTGCAACAAGAAAGTGACAGGTCTTGGCTTAAGAACAGCCAAATGCAAGTGAACAGGTTCAGAGGGCATTTTTTTCGTAGGTCTGTACTGCAACATGGCCAGTGGGAACAGTCTGTCTGTCTGTCAGGCCAAGCTGAAATGCTTTTGGACGCCAACAATCTTGCTGAGTTCATGCAGTCAATGGGGTGCCAGCCTCAAGACCAGTGGCTTGCAGAACCAGGAAGGCGCACACACGCACAGATGACAAGTCCAGATGAACATTGAGCTCTGCTTGAAATGGGTTGGAAGCTTTTGCATGCTGTTGTTTGCATACCTTGACAATGCCACCAGGATTCTGACCAATATTGGCTTTGCCAGACCTGGGTAGGTCAGAAGTGAGCAGGGGTTGAAGGGGGGCACCATGCAGCTGGTGACACCACCAATCTAGATCTGCCAGGCGCTTGGCTTGCATGCCTGTGTGCTGCCACTTTGCATGCTCCAAAAAGCCCATAGGAAGCTCTGGCATGTTTGGATCTGCACACATTGTCCCTTCAGCTTGATACCAACATTACGCTTTCAGTACGCAGCAGCTTAGCAGCTGATTACTTGAAATGTCACGCCTGTTGTGGTGCATTGTCACCACTCCATAGTCTTGCCATGTCAGATGATCATGATTTACACAAGAGCAGCATGGCAGACACAAAGTAGTGGCTTATGCCCACAAAGATGGTAGTGATAAAAGATGAAAGTACCTTCTCCCAGCTTGAGCATGTTGTAAGCTCTGCTCAGGTCTCTAAAGAGCACTCCCATAGACCAGCCATCCGTCACAGAGTAGTGCGTGCTGATGACCAGCATGTTGTCCTCTGTAGGGGCAGCCTGGTTGGGGTGGGTGATGGGGATAAGGGTGGCGTGGATCATGGGCCCAGTGGTCATGTTGAATGGGCGGGAAATGGCTTGCTTTAAGGACTCTTGCAGGTGCTGCTCATCTGCTGAAGGCATGTGTTGCAGCTTCAACTGCACAGCCACAGGTCAGTCTTTTGCATTGGTTCATGCTGCTCACTTGGGATGCTGCATGCTGCATCATATGATGCGTCCGTTGATGTACCAGTGGCTATATCGTGATGCAGCTTGTTTTGCATGCCAGCAGCAGCGTGCACAAAGGTGATCACATTATCTGCCACAGCAGCTTGCAAGGCATAATTGTTCAGGCCTTTTGGCCAGGCCTCGACAAAGCTGTCATGCAGGCTGGAGTGGACTGTTGTGCAAAGAAGACAGCTGACAGCTATCCGCAAACAGATTCGGTGAAATGCTTCTAGGTGCCTGGAAGCTTGCTGAGGTGACGACACCCCTCGATGTGAAGACATATGGCAGCACGTACCCATTGCAACAGTGGCTGAAGAAGCAAACCATAAAGGGGATACCTGCATGCGCTTGCGCGGCAGCACCATTTTGGTGCCCAGGCCAGCTTTGCCCTGCATGCGCTTCTGCACCATCTTGGACACCATGGCATTGCTGAACAGGCCCTGCATCACAAGCATACTCAGCCTTGCTGCTGTGTGATATAACCACGGCAAGCTTAGAGGATACAAACTGACCAGTTGACGCATGTTGGCACATCTGCTCATGTTGCTTTGTTGTGTAGCCATAATTCATGGCATGATGTGCCTACCTTACTGCACCTATGAGCACTGCTTTGCATCGGTGTAAGACAGCAGCATTGGCCAATGTCTGTCAGCCTAGCAGGCATGCATATGTTGAACACAGACATGGTATGACCAGTCTGTGCATTGTGATGGTGCAGGAATCTGACCACAAGCATAGGCACCAGCAGCATACATTATGGAAGTACGAAGACGTATGGCATGAGTTTGCAACACGCACTACAATCAGTCACTGTGGCATCTGGTGGCATTTTCTGGGCAGGGTGGCTACCTGATAGCTACCCATACTCAGCTTCACCAGTCCCCTCAGCGCCTTCCCAAACAGGTTCTGACTAATCAGCTTCCCAGTAAGGTGACATAGCAAGACTTCTTGTCGCGCAACCACAATCTGCAGGCTTCTGTCCAGCAAGTCTGTGTCCAGAGGGCCGCTGAGGCGTATGGCAAAGGGCATGCTGTAGACTATAGTCTCAGGAGACAGCTGGTGCAACATTATCATGACTTCCTGATTCAGGGTGCAGTACACGCCCCGAGACTTGTCTTGTTGGGTCAGAACTGGTGATACTTGCTCTGGTTGACTGCCAGAAGTGCTGACTGAACTGGACTGTAGGCGAGAGACTGTCATAGACAGGTCAGCAATGGTTTTGTCGGTGAAGAGCTGAGAGGCAGGAATCTCCACACCCAGAGTGCTCTGGATTTTGGAGGCAACTAGGACTGCCAAGAGACTGGTGCCACCAATTTGGAAGAAGTCAGCGGAGATGCTGATCTGGTCGTGGTGCAGTACCTCTGACCAGATCTGCTGAACCTGCAGCAAAGCTCCCAGTGTTCAGGTCCTGCTGAGCAACGGCTACTGTGCTGACACTGAATAGTGAATCAAGCATGAGCTGCCCTCAGCAGAAGCTACTATTCACAAGCACATATTGCTGCAAGCTGCTTGTTGCATGTGAGTGCCCAGCGTGTGGCAGGAAGAGCTGCATAGGCAGACAGCTTGTAAAATACAATGTTGGCGCGCATCATCAATGACATTGTCAAGCACGTATTGTGGCAAGTATGGGTTCCCTTGTCACCTACAACAACCAAAGGCTGCGCAAGCAGAAAATCTCACCGCTTCCTGCATTTCATTACTGGGGGCAGCATAGTCTGCCTTAGCCATATCTGCATACTTTGGCTCTGGCAGGCTGGCCCTGTCAGCTTTCCCATTGGGCATCTTGGGAAACTGATCCAGCAGAACAAAAGTCTCAGGAATCATTTGCTTGGGCAGGAACTTGGCCACATGCTGGCGCAGCTGCTCTGTGTCAATGGTATCTGGAGAAAGGTAGCCCACAAGGTGTTGCTGCTGGATGGAGTCTGCGTGGACCACTACCAGGGCTTGCTTCACGCCTGGGAAGCTAGACAGGTGGTGCTCCACCTCTGTCAGCTCTATTCGCACGCCTCGCAGCTTTACCTGGACACGCAAGCCAGATCAACACCTGAGATGCAGAAAGAGTGGAAACATGCTTGCAAGCCTTGCATGTGATGTGGATTGTACTCGTTGCAGATGCTCACAAGTAGTAGTGCATTTGCCTGGAGGCAGATGCTAGCCATTTTTCAGAGGCATGCCCTTTACAGGTATGTCACCATACGCTGTATGTGTCACAAGTCCAAGCAAAGCTGGCTGAGAGAGGTGCAAGACTGTGTCACAGGCAGACCTCTTGTACATGTGCTTGATTCTGTCAGCTTTGCTGGTCCTGCGCTATGCTGCACTGTGCTACGCTGTGCGCTGTGCTGCGCTGTGCTGCGCTGTTCTGTGTCCTGCTCAAAATTTGCATGCAGCTGTGCTGTGCTGTGATGTATCCTACTCTGGAACTAAAATGCAGCTGTGCTGTGCTGTGCTGTGCTGTGCTGTGCTGTGCTGTGCTGTGCTGTGCTGTGCTGTGCTGTGCTTTGCCGTGTCCTGCTGTGGAATTTGCAGGTAGCAGTAGTATGAATCTCGTTAACAGGTGTACGGCAGAACCAAAGAAGCAGGGAAGCAGCTGACCTGCTGGTCCTTCTGAACTCTGCCTAGGAAGACGACAACACCATCACTGCGCCAGAAAGCTTCATCTCCAGTCTTGTACATGCGCGCATGCTGCTTCTCCCCCCGGCTGAAGGGGTTGCCCACAAAGCGGTCAGCTGTCATGCCTGGCTGCCCTTTGTAGCCTCGTGCCAGCATGATACCGCTGATATACAGCTCCCCTGTCTCGCCTGCACCCATCCCTCACCAGTTGCACTGTGCACATCTTGTTACAGCCTGTCATGATATGCACAGGCAAGCTGTGCAGCCAGAACTGCACTGGCTGTGCCATGAAATCTTGTTTGCTGGGCACATTGCAACATGATGTGCAGCCTACATGCACTTGATGGCTCAGTCACAACTTGACAAAGCAGCAGCAGACAAGAATAGACGCAGCTTGCCAGACTTTGCAAGCCACACAGCCTGCTGTGCTTTGTGCTGTGTATGCATCTGACACAAACACAAGTTTGGATGATGGAGGTAGGCGAGCTGACAAGCCTACCTACAGGCACTTGCTTAAGATCAGCGTCCAGCACATAGAGGTGGGTGTTGGCCATGGGGGGCCCTATGGGGAGGGTGCTGACCCCCTCATAGTTGCCACCATTAGCCAACCAATGGCTCACCCCAATGGTGGCTTCCGTGGGGCCATAGAAGTTGATGACCTTGGTGTGAGGTAGTAGCACACACGCACGCTTTGCCAAGCTCCTGCACAAGCACTCTTCATCACAAGCAGAAGCTAAATATGTCAATAGAGAAGGTGGGGGCTAGAGCCTGTACTACTGAGCAGAAGCTGATACAGGGGGAGCTCACATTTGCTGGGGGTCAGACAGTACAACCTGATTGCATGCCAGCGTTGCAACCATGAGCTGCATTCCTTGGGCGAATGATGTCAACAGTCGTAGATGTGTCGACATGGCTGGAGCTTGATTTGCACAAACAGCATGACACTGTCAGTCAAGTGTACATGGGCTGGTCAGCTACAGCTGCCAGAGCCGCCTTTCTGGTTGTACAAGTCTGCTGTGCGTGTCTGAGTCCATGTGAAGCAGACAAGCTCATGGTGATGACTTGTTCTATGCTATGTCCCGTGCACCAGTGTATGTCTGAGCAGGTCTGCTCCAGCAACAGCATGCACAGCCAGAAAAGCAAAGACAGCATGCAGAGCAATCGCTGCAACACGGCATGAAGGAGACGAAATTATAACATACTTGGGATAAGCTTCTCCACTGCAGCAGAGGTGTGTGAGCGCTTTGCATGCTGAGGTGTCCGCTGCGCATGCATCCAGGAAGAAGGGCAGCACTGTTGGAACCATAATCATCCATGTCACCCTGCACCAATTGTGCTACATGAGCATATGCAATAGCAGGCTGCATACACAAACAACTGCTGTATCAAGATATTGTTAAAGGCAAACAAAGGAGTCCAGCGGCCCAAATTGTTTGAACAGCTCTTTCCTCATCTGTGCTCCCTGTGCTGCAGACGCATTACAGACAATGGCAAGACAGCCCTTCCCTGTCTGACTCTGAAAGCAATTCGGACAGCCAATGGACACAGGCTTTTCACTGGTCAAGACAGAATCATGCCGCAGACAACATATGCAGGCTCCAGCGTATTCATATTGTTATATGGCACAGAAGGTGGGCAGAGTCATTGGCAACGTACTTTTCTCTGGTGACCAGGTCTCTCATGTAGTTGTAATCCTCATGGCCTCCAGGCTTGGCAATGACCAGCCTGCCGCCCAAAGCTAGAGGAGCAAAGATCTCAAACACAGAGGGATCGAAGCTGACAGCTGTCTTCAGCAGAACACTGCTGTCACTTGACAGCTCCCAGGCATCTATAGACCAGTCTATGAGGTTGACTAGGCAGACATGGTCTTCCATGACTCCCTTGGGGTTGCCAGTGCTGCCTGAAGTGTAGATGAGGTACATCATATCTGTGGAACTGCAGGGCAGATTCAGGTTGCCCCAAGAATACTCTGAAATCATCTGTTGGCACTCATCTACATCTACAATCTGCACACCAAAAGAGCATGTTTTGGTGATAGCTTGACATGCAACATTCATGCATTGCATCCAAAACACACTGCCATTGTCCAGGCCACTGGGGGCAAGCGAGCGCAATGTCCTCAAGGGCACTACATTGCGCTCGTCAATGACTGCTGTTGAGTATTGCAGCAAAACCTGCTGAAACAATGTGCAGCCTGGTCACACTGTGCAGTAGCAGCACGGGATGACTTGTTGTGTTTACACTGAGTGTGCTGCAGGACTGTGCTTTATGACTAAGCTGCTTGTTTGGCCTGATACGGGACGTTGCAAACCTGGGTGGACAGGTTGTTGTGCGGCAGCCTGCGGCGCAGGCCCTGGTGGGTCAGCAACACAGCTGCTTCTGCATCTCTAGCCATGTAAGCTAAGCGTTGTTCCGGATAATTGGGGTCCATTGGCAAATATGCACCTCCAGCCTTTAGCACACCTGCATTGTGCCTTCAAGCTCAATCTTGCACTGCAGCAATGGGCTTGCAGTGCCTCTGGCCAGGCAAAATGTCAGATATCTCTGCAGGCTAAGCAAGTTTCACAGCCTCTTGGCAGGTCAACAGAGCTTGACAGTTGTAGCATACCCATCATTGCTATGATCAAGTCAAATGACCGCTCCATCAGAATTGCAACAGGAACATCCCTTCCAACACCAAGTGTACGCAGATGTCGTGCGAGTTGATTTGACTTTTGATTGACCTCCGCAAAAGTCATGTAGGTGCTTTCAAAAGCAAGGCACTCTGCTTCAGGTGCTGCAGCAGCTTGCTGTTCAAATAACTCGTGTATGCACACAGTGTCTCTGAAAGGGACTGTGGTATCATTCCATTCCATAGGCACCTGTCAAGCAGGTTTGCACATTTCAAAAACGAAAAGCTTTATCTGAACCAGCAGGAACATGAAATTTCACACATGATAAGCTTTGCTGCAGAGCACGCTGCAGCAGCAATACAGCCTGACAAGCTTTGACCCAGAAGGCTTTAGCAATAGTCTCTCACCTGCATGCTGCCGACGTTGGGATCAATCTCCGGGGTCGCTACATCTGTGTTGTCTTTCTGTGTGCTGGCGAGATAGGATTCCCCTCGCGAAGCGTGCTGCTCACACAGTGCTTGCTATCAGCCGCAGCGGTGATCTGGCTTTGACTCCGCCGAGCATTGAGCCAAAAGTCACTTGATGTCGTAGTATCTCAGCAACGCTCGCGCGCAATGAGAGAGGGCAACTCGAAAGCGTAATAAAAGATACAGCAAGTATAGCGACTTTATTCTCAAGTGGGCATGCAAGGAATATCTTCAGCCAAAATTCGAGGAGTGACGCTTTGCAAACAGCAACTTTGAGAACGAAGGTCAGCTGGGCAACAACGAGCTGTGTCAACAGCACATACGCCGCAGATCGTCGGTGGCCGGGCTCGGGGCGTAACACTGACAACTTTGTTCGTACTTGTAAAGTTCACGTGAGCCCCCTGTGGATTTGAAGCTGCTGCTGATACCTTCTCTGCTGGAATGACTACATAATTGCCCTGACCAAGTAAACCCCATGAAAACTCCCTCCCTCAACCCCCAACCCCCCTGCCAGGTCGCGCCCAAACCCACGGCACCCCCGGTGCAAGTCATGGAGAACTAGTCGTCCCACTAAGGTTACTTGTCCCACAATCTGCATTGCGATGCGCGTGAGCTCACCCCACACTAGTATACTCTGAGACTTGAGCATATATGCTATATAGTATTATTAATTGATTAATCCTGAGCATCCACATATATGGCCTTCGTGAGCAAGGCCCTCCCAGCAAAGATGACGCAGGGGAGGACTTGCAGTTCAACGGTTGTAGCCAGCTCGCGGGCCGATATTGGCCAACTGGGCAAGTCATTATAGTACGTAATCACTGTATACACCACACCCCAAACTACGTTGTAAACGGAAATTTCTTGCTTTAAAGCAAGACCTGCCGGTTTTGGTGACACATAAACAGACTGATCTTGGGGCTGATGTCGACAGGCACAACGCAGGACCTGCGACGCAGGTGTGATACAAAAACCAAGTGCTGTTTTTTGTGTCCTATGAGACACCTTTCTGCCAGGGTCAGCAAATTAGGTCAAACCTCAGGTAAACCTCACAAAAGACACGGTGAAGACAGTGCCACAACGTAAGCAGATGAACGCATGATGACGCCATCGAAGCGACTGCCCTGTTTCAGTCCATGAGGTGCCAAGTCTAACCTCCGCAAGCAGCAACGCGCATGTGCACAATCCTGGTCACAAGGCACAAAACACAACAAACAAAGTGGCAGTCACTCAGGATGGTGTTGGGCGCACGCCGCGCTTGGCACCTTCAAAACGCGATGCTGACCCGTTAGAGTCGGTCAATCTACGAGACTGTGGGTTGTTTGCAGCCAACTTGAAAGAAGGCGTCTTGCTCCGCAGCAGTCAAGTATTGAGGTCCGCATTGAAACCAGCGAAGAATCTTCAAAGCTAAACCTGTGTGTGCACCTGCTTTTTGGTCTTGAATGAGCCTTTGGTGTGCAGTGCTTCAGAGATAAGTAAGCTTGGTGTCAAGGTCAGTGGTCAGCACAAGTGCTGCTCAGACTACTCTCAGGTTGCTCCTACCTATGCTTCATGCAAAGTATAGCCTGAGCATGCTCGAAATGTCTTGGACGCAGTCGGTGCTAGACTTGCGGGCAGTTCCTGAAGTTTGCCAGAGTCCAGCAAAGTCCTCTGGAGGCTGTTGTCCATGTTTGGCAAGCCCTTGGGCAAAAGTAAGCACTCCCTGTAAAAGTGATTAGCTCTGTGTAAGTTGCTTTGCTGCTGTGGCTCACGCCAGAGCCGGTTGAGCACATAACACAGCACATGTGCCATGCCTTGGTGCTACAGACCTGCAATTTCCAGTTACTTTGTGGGATTAGTTTCATGCCTCACTGCAAGAATGGTTTCTTTTGACTGCAGCCTGCTAAGAAGGCCAAGGAGGGTTTGAAAGAGCTGTTCATACACCCCCCTGCCCATTGTGTGACTTGCTCCAGCAAGTTTGCTGAGAAGTATGACCACGATGTAAGCATGTTTCATGGTAAGGCTGCCCAGCAAGGATTGGGCCTTGCAAACAATTGTTGCTATCACTTGTTTGGGTTGTGTCTGTGCGCGTGCTTGAAGCAGCATGTATGCAAAAATTACACTGCACACATTGGCAATGATTTGCACTGCAGCGGACTTGGTTGCGTCAAAGATGCGTTTGTACATTTTCTACGAAGTGCCATGGCAGACCAAGTTGAGGTGCATCATGGCACCTGTGATGGGCACCACCACAGAGAAGGTCATGGCACCTGCCGTGGCAGATGCCACCAAGCTGGGCTATGAAAAACTTTACAGGCTTCTGCTTGAGCATGTAAGCTACTAGCAAAACTGCTGCCAATCTCCGCTGGCATTTGTGCATATGCTGCTTTGCAGATTTGAGTGATGGTGGAATGACAAACGCATGTCTGCATCGTTGTGCTGCTGAGCCTAGCAGCAAGTGCGATATGTCTGCACTTTGCACACATCACTCACAATCTTTGTTTCCTTGAGCTGTGTTCAGACTGTATGATTGGGCTGCAGAGCAAGAAGGAGATTGCCAAGGGTCTGCGTGTAATGACAAAAGAGGAGAACTTCCCTGTGCTCGTCCATTGCATGCATGGCAAGGACCGGACAGGGTTGCTGATCATGCTGCTTTTGCTGCTGTGCGACATTGAAGCACAGGTACCTACACCATCATGAGTTGACCTCTCATACTAGCTTTAGCACTCACAACCCCTTGACGTGCTCATACTTTGCATCATGACTTTGCTGGTCCTTGCATCAATGCTGCAGCTGTACTCACAATGACTGGCTTCACTGATAATGCAGGCTTCCTGGTTTGTGTCTGCAGCTGCGTCCTGCATGCCTGCACTCTGCTGTGTGCATCTGTATGCTGCAAGTCGCTGTGAGCCACACCAGTTTGATGGCTGTGCAGGCAGCACTGCTGGAGTACGCACAGTCAGAAGTGGAGCTGAGGACAGCCAGGGACAGCAAGCGATTCAATCTTGCAAGTATGCCCTTGAATGAGATTGACACTCACTTGTGCAGACCCATTGAGCATGTTAAACAACTGCAATGCTTGCCAAGCCCACTTGCAAAGCTTAAATCATGTCTAAATATGCATGACTTTGTGCACAGCTACAACCTCTCTTTTGTGCTTAGTTGAGCGGGCTTTCATCCTGTTTTTTGTTGTCTGAGACAGGTGATATTGTACGCACATAACGTGCTTGTGTGTGAGCTCAACTTGTGGTCGCAGGTCACCTCACAACTGACCCTGTCCTGGCATCTTCATCAGAGGTGATGCAGTCCACAATGGACTATATGAACCAGAAGTATGGCTCAGCTGCTGGCTATGTCAAGTCAATTGGCATCACAGACATTGAAGTATCTCATATACGCTTGAATCTGATGAAAGAGGCAGCAACCAAAGACTTGCTGTCTAGGATGGAAGCTTCTTGATGCTCAGCAGATAATCCTCACGCTCAGCAGATGATCTTCACGCTCAGCATTATTTAGCCGCTATACCTTGACAGGTGGGCTGTCAGTCTGTATGTGCTTGCTGTGTGTACGTGTAAGTGTATCTGTAGCCAGAATTTAGTCGTGTAATGTTGCAACGCAGTTCAGTAACTTGCTGCAGAGTTTCAATTGAATGATCTACAATGTGTAGTACACTGGCCTTTGACCAAGTTGTTAGCTGAGTTTCGTGTACATGCTGTTGTGCTTTTGGCCCACTGCTTTCTTTGTTGGGCTTTTGCCTTTGTGACCCAGAGCGCAAGCTGCTGGTGTAGTACTCGCAAAGGCGGATGTTAGTGTGCAACGTGCAGGCAAACTGCATGTACATGTAGCACGGTAGTTAAACAGAGCTTAATGCGTGAGGGAAAATATCATGTCATGTGCTAGAGCTGATCAACAAATTTTTACAGTGCTTGTGTAAGCCGTGCTTGGTGTGTGCATCGCCTGCCACTTGATACAGTGCAATCAAGCTTGCAGGATGTGCATGACAAGCTTTAGCTCACAAATTGCCAAAATGTAGTAGTTAGGGAATTCGAATCCACCTCAACAAGCCCCTCCGTAACCTTGCTGGTGGAACACAGTGCAAGGGTTTCTTCGTGTGCACCACCAGAAACGAGACGTCAAGAATGGGCAAAAGTAAGGACGCTGCACTGGCGCACTGCTGGCATTGTACCAAACACATCAGGATCATGCATACTTTCACTCACGACGTGCTGGCGGGTTGATCCCTTGGCCTGAGGTTTACCTGAGTCAACATTTAGAATCCCTTTTTGCTGAGTCGCTGCAATGACAACTTGGGCTGCTTCCCCAGCCATGCCGCTACCTGATGAAGCATTGAACGATCAATGCTGGATGATATTTGAGGCAACGAAAGTTTCCAGCAGTTAACAAACCACGCAGACTAACGCAAGTCGCCTCAATCGAATTTGTCAGGGAGTGAGATCAGAAGTCCTGCACACGACGCAGACGCTTTGCATCATTTGCACAATTTCCCTTTGTTCACAAATTGTAACCGCAGCAATAGTGGTTGCGTGTCACAGCTGTCGCCTTTAGGGTCGACAGTGCGTACCTCAAAGGTGGTCAAAAATTGTTGAACAGCAGCACAAACTGTCACAGCGCTCTCATGGCAGACGGCTCGTGAAATAATAATGCCAGTCGATTGTATCCTAGCTTCCAAGGCACCATCAAGCAGCTTGGACGTAGGCAGCTTCTGGTCGCTGCACGTGGACCAGTCAATTCCATCCAATAATAGCACAATAGGCGGCAGCAGCTCAGCAGCCGAGGTTCCATTTGCAAATTCAACCTCTGGATTGGATAGAGCTCATGCCTCAAACACTGTAGCTTCTGCTGACTGGAGAACAACACAGGGCTTGGGGCTATATGTGCTTAGTACGCTGTTGTTGTCTGTCCAAGCAGCCTCTGCTAAGCTCCTGGGTCAGTAAGAGTTGCAGATGTTGCTTCTTCATTACCATTGCCCTTGTTTGCCTTCCTGACTTACCACGATCTACACAGGCAACCAAGGTCTGTCCACTGCTGTCATGGTCATGTTTAGAAGCCTAGCTATTTTGCTGGGAGCAGTGTTGCCGCTGATGTACAACAAGCCAGCGAAGCCGTTTGGGATCAGGTAAGTCTGATCCTGCATTGCCAGTGCCAGCTTTGAGGCATACACAGAAAACCATTCATCAACTTATTTTGACAGTCCCGCATGGTATGCAGACACAAGATGCTGGTTTTGAGAGGGCTGTGCAGCTTCATGTCCATTTTCCTGTTGTACACATCCATACAGCTGATGCCATTATCTGACTCAGTGGTGCTGCAGTTCCTATCTCCTATCATGGTTGCCTTTGCGGCTCCCTTGCTCCTAAATGAGCTGCCCAGCAGGTGAAACTGCTTGTAAAGTGACATAAGAGTTCATTTGCCTTGTAGATGTCGTACCTGTACATGCTGTAGTGTCAGAGGTAGTTTCTGAAACTCACAAGCAATTGCCACGGCTGCAACCACCTGTCTGACCTGCTGTGCTAATCATGATGCTACTTGACCTATGAACCACAGATAAGAGAGGTGTGCATGCATGCAGGCTGATATGGATATGTGTCCCTATGTGCCTGGTAGGAGTGCTGCTGACAGCTCAGCCAAGCGCAGTGTTCGGCAGCAGTACAAGCAGCAGCAGCATCAGCCGCATTGGCGTTGCAGTTGGCATTACCCAGGTGCATGTTGCTCATGAAACAAGCACTTTGGGCAGCTAAATGATATTTCTCTTTCTTGTCTGTCAGGCATGTTTGGCTGTATAGCCTCAACATGGTATGCAGTGCCTGTGATAAGTGTAGCATGTCATTGAGTCCATGTGTATGCACTATTGGTGTGTACAGACAACGGCCCAAAAGTGAGCACGTCTGTATACGTAGTGCACCCCCAGTCAGCCTGCAAAGGCTCATAATGCGAGCAGCGATGCTACCAGCAGTGGTCCTAGGTAGTGGGCCCACGGTGGCATGATGCTCTGTTCAAGAGACAACATACAGCAATTTCCGTCTGCAATCTGCAGCATTTCTCACAAAATTATGTGGCAGTCTTGTTGTAGACCAAGGTCATGCGTGACATAAAAGACATAGCACTGACCATGGGCCCTGCATGTCTGCAGGCAGCCTTTGCAGCAAGCCACAAGATGTGCATCCGGTATCTGAAAGATGAGGATGCGCATACCCAGCTGATGTACCTGGGGGGGGTGTCCCTCTGTGGCAGCCTCATCATGGCTCTTGCTCAGCAGCAGTGGACCATGCCCTCCACTGCCCTTCAATGGCTGCTGCTGCTGCTGACAGGTGAGCAACAGATGAAGGCCGGCAATTGAAGCTGCCAGAGTCTCACTTTGTTGTGGCTAGGTTCTGTTGCACATGCACAAAGCTGGGGGTCCTGTCCAATAACGCTTGCTTGTGGTTGCTCAAGTCGTGAGTAACCCTAAAGTCACAGGCCTCCCACTTGTGGTGTCTTGGCATGCAGCTTAACAGGTGCGACAGTGCAAAACCACTAGTACTGAAAGCATCCAAGGCTTGTCTCATCATGCAGGGTGCAACACTGCTGGACATGTGACATCAGCAGCAGAAGTTCTGCGTCAGGGCCTCATGACTAACCGCTTTCCGTGTAACATGCAGCGTGCTCAGCATATGGATCCCAGATGAGCCAGACAATTGCTCTGAAGATGGTGCAAGCTTCTCTTGCGACAGCCATGAGTTACTTGTCAGTAGTGTGGGGCATCATGTCTGGCTACCTTGTCTTCAATGAGGTAAAGCAGATCTCATGGATTGCAGGCAAACATGACAAGCACCTTGCTACTGCCTGCAATGTTGCATGAATCAACTACACTGCAATACAAAGGAGTTGTATGACTGTGTCAGCACCTGCATCGGTGTAGATGCCAGCGCAGCACAAACTACTGTTTTGAGAGGTTGGGCATCATGCGTGTGCATGCTCATATGAGTGAGTATCAATTGTAGCTATACATATATATGCAGGCTGAGCATGCATATGCTAACACACCTGCATGCTGGCCAAGCCACCTTCCAATGTTGGCTTCTGAATAGTGAGTTCAGTTTTGAAAAAAATGTGTGCAGGTGCCAAACTTGTTGTCTCTTGGGGGTGCCAGTCTGGTATGCAGCTGTACCTTTGTGTTAGGCTTTGCTGAGCACATGTCACCAACCAATTCTGAGGCACCAGCTCAGCCTTACTGGTGCTGGTCTGTAACAAAGCAAGCAAGATCTTTGAATAGCAACTGGGCAACTGGCCTGTGGCAGAAGTTGTCAAGACAGCATGATGCCTATGAGCAACTGCAACCTACAAGAGATGCGTTTGAGACTTGACCGCCATCTTGGCATGTTGAACAAAGTTTCTTTTGTGCATTCTCACACTTGCAACATTTTGATGTATTATACATGTAAGAAAGAAAAGAAAAGTTTACGCTTTTCAGCGATCATAACGGGAGCCTCCTAAGGCGGCAGCCCGGAGCTATGACCATAGGCCATAGCCCTAAGGGAAAGGAAAAGTCCTCAACCTAAGGTGGATCTGG
>JAABUP010001125.1_pt1 | contig 56638 bp, 78 predicted proteins | sample 5559201 | NCBI WGS metagenome assembly JAABUP01 (sample SAMN10711887, study PRJNA513373) | rock metagenome | isolation source: Antarctica rocks | place: Antarctica | reverse complement strand
TATGCGTCCTCTCTTGGCTTGACTGCCTTTCCCTGTAGGGGGTGACTTCCAAGCTAGAGTTTCTTGCAAAACCATGTTCATTGTTGCAGTTGACACTCGCCGCCCATGCTCTTTGCCAGCTTCTGTTGCAGCATCCAGCACCTTACTGACCCTCTGACCAGTTGTGGCGCTGGTAAAGACCACAGTGGCCCATGAGATGGGCCGCATGGAAGCCAGCACATCAGTCCGGTATTCTTCCATGGTTTTGTTACTCTTGTCCTTGATGCAGTCCCACTTGTTGACCACAATCACGCATGCGCGGCCTTCAGCAGCAATGATCTCACACAGCCTGAAGTCCTGCGTGGTGACTGCAAAATGGCCAGAGGTGGTGCACTCCACAGCATCAATGACCAGCACAGCCAGATCAGCACGGCGGATGGCTGCTAGAGCACGACCCACAGACAGGGGCTCTGCACCATCCTTGGAGGCTGAGACTGCCACACGCTTCCTGATACCAGCAGTGTCAATCAGCGTGAAGGCCCGCCCGTCAGGCAACACCAGGTCCGTGTCAATGGCATCTCTAGTTGTGCCGCTCATACTAGAGACAATGGACCGTTCTCTCCCAACAAAAGAGTTGAGTAAGCTGCTCTTGCCAACATTGGGGCGTCCGACAATGGCCACAGCCAGTGGCTCTGCACCTTCTGGCACATGCTCTTCAGACTTGGGGGGTGGCAGGGAATGGACCAGTTGCTCCATGAGCTCGCCTGTGCCACTGCCGCTGATAGCAGAAAGCGCAATGGGCTCCAGACCCAGAGTCCAGAAGTCTGCTGCCTGCATGCGCAGATGTATGGTTGCAGGGGTGACTTCCATTGATCTTGCAACAGAACTGTCAAACTTGATGAGCCTTTGGCTGACTGCATGGTCACAAAAGTCATGTGCTCAAATGCATGGATGCATTGACTGCAGCAGGCAGGTTGGCTGTACCAAGCTGCTGGTACCAAATATATACACTGCATGGATAATTGTTCCTGTCTCATGCCATAGCTGCACGTGTAAATTTTGACAGATGGGACATAGACTATTGTAGGCGCCCAACACAGCAAGTGTACCTGGATGTCAGCCTTCTGAGGGTTCTCACACTTGTTGATGGCCAGCATGACAGGCTTCTTGGGGTGACTGCGCCGCAGCCAGGACACAATCTCCTGGTCTGTGGCAGTCAGGCCTGTCTGCCCATCCATCACTAGCACAATGCAATCTGCCTCTGCTACCCCCGCTGCTGCTTGCCTCTCTATGGCCTCTGGTAGGCCCTCTGCTGAAATGGCATGCATGGCAGCAGCAGAGATGTCGGCATCAAGCTTTGATGCATCACCCATGAGACCTCCGGTATCAACTACCACAAACTCAGTGTTGCCCCAATAGGCACGAGTGTACAGCCTGTCCCTGGTTACGCCAGGGTAGTCATACACAATGGCTGTGGCACTGCCTGTGATACGATTGAAGAGGGCAGACTTGCCAACATTGGGCCGGCCAACAATGGCCACCTTGGGTAGATCTTGGAAGGGGATTTCCTTGGTTCTGGGTTTATCACCACGCTTCAGAGCCCTTCTGCTGCCAGGCTTGACTTGCTGAGGTGCTGGTGGGCTGCTGGCTGATGCCTCCTCATCTTCTTCCAGAGACAGATCGGCATTCTGCCAGTCCAGAAATGAGTCAGCATCAAGTCCAAGGGTTTGGTCGATGTCTGGAGGCATGAGGCGTGCTTGCTGCTCTAGCTTAGCTGCCATGATCTGAGCTATCTCATCCATGGAAGCCTGCTCTGCAGCATTGGCTGTGTCAAGGTCCAATGATAGCTGCTGCTGCTGCTGATGCTGATGCGGAGAGGAGAAGTCTGTTCTGACTGCTTGCTGAGCTGCTGCTTGGCATTGACAGCGCTGGTGGTGTTGCTGAGGTCTGCCTGCTCTGTGGGATATTCTGAAACTTTGTCTGCTTGCAGAGAGCCACACGCTGGACATGGTGCGATTGAAAGTAAGCTGAGAATTTGCCATGCCCCCAATGCTATGTATGTTGCTGATACTGTGCTATTGGAACGCTTTGTAGAGGAAGCCTGCAGTAAAGTAAGACTGTGAAGGAGCCTGCAGTGATTGACGATGGGCGCAGTGTCATCAACGAACGCAAGGCAAGGACTGTGAATGCGAGCATTGTAGGTGATGCTCAAGAGACAGAGTTTGCCAAAGGTCTGACATGCTAATTACAGTGCATGAGCTGGCCTGCGTACTGGCGACCACATACCTGTATTGTGCTGACTGTCAACCATCAAACTTATCTGTTGGACTGCTGCTCACACCCTCCTGCAGCATGCAGCAACAACGGAGTTGGCACTACAGGAACCATGGCTTTTGGCAAAGAAAGAGGGGGGAGCCTATTGATAAGAAGCACACCTTGGCCATGCGCTGTGCTTCCATAAACATGTAGTTGCTGAGTCCACGAATGGCAGCGTCCTTCTGTTCTGCTATCTGCATTACAGTCAGGCTCAAGGGCAAGGACTCCAAGTAAACTTTTTCAAAGAGCTGCCGCCACAGTCAAAACTCGTACCTTGGTGGGGTCGGTCTCAGTGGCGTTGCGGTGGAACTGTTGTTGTACCTGTTTCTTGATAATGGCCGCGTTCCCACCCTGCATGTACTAAGTCTAGTTTGTTACGCAAGATAATGACCGTCAAGCCACTCGCCAGGTCACCAGACTTTGCAGAGCCTGTCCCAGGTTGTTCACCATATAGTTGGGCAAGAGAACCAACGTGATGTCTCAAATACTAAGTGTTTGTACCTTCGTGCCTACGTAATCAGCGAGGCGAAGGCAGTCGCGATATAGCTGCACAGGCACACTCTTGCATAGGTCAGATCGCAGCTTCCGTCTGTACGCGGCAGCAGTCCAGACGAAGTGATCAGCGCACCTTCGTTACTGTGAAAGCGCTCTTGTCAACCATTTCGGGCGCTGAAGCGACAGCAGGAACGCAACCAGTATGCATTGAGTGACCAGTCCAGCCAAGCAAAACGCGCTTCTGCACGTGACCCACAGTGACTGTGTTCAGCTCTGTGTCTCCAAATGCAGCAATCCCACTAAGAAAATGCAGCAGTCCAGCCAAGAAAGTGTCGGCTTTCCGGCATAGACTGAGTCATATAGTCTCTCCTGTCATTGCCATTTGATACATGGAAAGGCTGTTTCAGCTGCTTAAATCATAGATAATGCTTTGCGGTGAATGAGTACACGTATCTTGTGATTATCCAACATCAAAAGTTTACATGTATGCGCAGCTGCATGACAGGAACAGCTTGCCTATTGCCATAGCACAGTCGTCCACACAAGCCAAGGATGTGGCCTCATCATTTACACGGAAGAATACCGCAGCAGCATATGAATTCTCATGATCAAGGCCACTACACGCTGCTCAGAAGTGCTAACATCTAGGGGTTCATGTCATGCTGTGTCCAGACACGCTTGCCGCCTTCCTCCTTGCTGTGATACTCTATCCTCAGCTTTTCTCTGAGTTTTGACAGCTCGCACTCAAAGACATCAAGAACACACAAACAATAATTGGAAAGAGGGTCCTCATCCTGACCAGGAGGGTCCTTCTCAAATTCCTTGTCGTTCTCTGTACGTGGCTGTGATGCATCCGGCCATGTGAACCAGCCTCTGCCCCCCGTGGAAAGACCACTCCAGGCCTCATGCCAGATCTGCATTCATCCATATTTCCGAGTTGTGCATTTGCATCCATGGAGCAATGGCCCTCGAATTGTTTCCATACATCTGCTGAATGGCTTGGTGATCACAATGCTGTTCAGACGACTATTTGTAAACATACATCTTGGGCCATGCTTGTGCACACTGCAACTTCTGAAATGCATATATGGTCATGCAATTCACATGACGACAGCGGCTATACCATTTCATGGCACACCAGAATGACTTCCTATATAAGGTTGTCCTCACAGTTAGCATACATGAATTTCAGTGTGCGGACAGCATGACCGTATCTGTGCAATATTTCACCTTCTTGAGCTCTGCATCCTTTTCATCACTTTTAATGATGTATAGTTTCCCACTGAGTCTGTATTGTTCCCTTGATTCTGGCATGTACCAGCAGATTTCGCTCCATGGGTTCTCCTTTACATCATCCATCTTTGAGCTTCTATAGGCATACACAGGAAGTTGCATCAAATCTGTTTGCACATTCATGCACTGCAAATCGCTGAATACGGCAAAGATGTTGCTCCGTTGTACCTGGAGTCTGTGGTAAAGGTAAGCTTGGTAGATTCACCAACAAATCCTCTGTAGACCATGGTGCGGTTGGCAGGTTTGCCATTAGGTCTGACAGTTGCCAGCTGGAAAAACGTGGAATACTTCAGCTCTTTGTTTAGGTCAAGAGATTTGAGCAGTGCACTACGCCATGGTGCTGTTGCAGACATGACGTCGACCTGCAGCAACCCTTTTTCCTGGACGGATGCTTTACAAACCGGTGCAGCCTTTCGTATACATGTCCTGACCTGGTGTGACAACGTCAGTCCGCTGTTGAGTAAAGCTTCTGCTCGTGATGGCGTGCGACCGCTTGCTGTGTCTTGTACAAGTAAGGTGAACGCTTTGCCAAATGTATATATGTTTGACAGAATATAGTGGATCAACAATACCACGGTGGATCAACGAATGCTTCCGCGATGCCGATTTTTGCATGCGCATTGACAATTGCAGGCAATGCTGCATGCCACGTTTCGGGAGATGAACCGATCTGCCGTGCTGTGCCTGCTGGGAGGGTCATCGAACATGCATAATTTTCTTTGGAACAGTGCCGATCTCACATGCTTTTAGAAGTTGGAAGGAGGCCAATAAGCAGTTGCTGTGCACGAGTTACAAATTGACAAGCAACACAAGCATTTCAATCAGGTGTTGAGTGAGGCAGAGGACTGATAGACATATGCTGCAAATCAGCACTGCCTTGCACGCCACATTGCAAAAACCCTTTGGACCAACAATGCTATAGCAAAAGATACAGCATGACGCAAGCCCCAACAGCAGCACCCAGAAACAGTATATCTCAAAATTGGAGAGTCAACTACAATTTCTGCAGCCAACCTCAACAAACAGAATGCAATCCGTCATCAACATCGGCCACACGAATGTTCACAAAAGTTGCCTGCCAGCATCCAAGACTCGCTGCACTTGCTAAAGCCAACCTGCAAGTCAGTCAAAGGGATCAGCAAGCACTGATGGTTTTATGAAGGAAAGCACAGCCAACAAGCAATGTGGTCTGTGGATTACTCACCTGCTGTGCACATGTGTAGACGCTGTCTGGGGGGTTGTCACTGCAGGCACTGCAGCGCCCACATGTGATCTGACAGAAATTTCCACTTGTCATGAATGCCTGACTGCACTTGCCCCATCCGGCCTACAAATAAAGCTGCCAGTCAGAGTATTGTTTGGGATGGAGCCTAAGAGTTTGTTCTGCTTCACAAACATTAGTCAAGACAGTCGTTGCTGCCAGCAATACAACGTTTCACAAGAAAAGGGGCGGGAAGATTGAGTTGTATAGAGTGCACAGACTGCAGCAATGATGTTGGCAAAGCTGTCAAAAAGCAATAATCCATACTTTCTGTAAGCGTAAATGGGCTTGCTAAAGTGGTTAGATCAATGTGCAAAATGCAGCTAGCAGCACATCTACAGGCAGCAACCGTACCTGTTGCTGACAAGTATATTGGCTGTTGGGAGGAGTGTCTGTGCAGGCACTGCTGCAGCGGTTGCATGACTGGGCACAGAAGCCTGACATAAAAGCCTCATTGCACTTGCCCCACCCAGCCTGCAACACACAAAAGCATTCTGTAACAGAGTGCAATCAGGGTGAAGGTGAACCTGAGGGGCAGACCCATGAGCATGTATAGTTTTGCTGCAAACAGTAGACACTCCACATCACCAAGTCAGAGGAATGCTGTGGCACTGCTGGTTCACAAGGTCGCATTATGCATGCAAGGAAGCAAAATACAAGGGTTTGTGAGCAGGGTGCATCACCTGCTGCGCACAGGTGTACTGGTTGTTAGGCGGAATGTCAGCGCAAGATGCAGCAGTTGCTGCAGGCGTGGCGGGTGCAGCTGTAGACTGACAGCGTCCACAGCTTTGGTCACAGAAACCTGACATGAATGCCTGGCTGCACTTGCCCCACCCAGCCTGCGACACACACAAGCAGTCAAGCAGCAGCATGTGTTTCAGGGTGAAGGTGTACCTGAAGGACAGACTGACGGATCAGAAAACATGTGTATTGACGATGATGATGATGATGTTGATGATGATGTTTGCAAGCAATAGACAATTCAAATCATCAGATCAAAGGACTGCTGCGGCGCTGCTGCTTAGCCCCAATTACCAATTGAGGGTGCGTGGGTGAGGTAAGTCACCTGCTGAGCACATGTGTACTGATTGTTGGGTGGAATGTCGGCACAAGCTGCAGCAGTTGCTGCAGGTGTGGCGGGTGTAGCTGTAGACTGACAGCGTCCACAGCTTTGATCACAGAAACCTGACATGAATGCCTGACTACACTTGCCCCAGCCGGCCTGCAAATGCAGAAAGCTCAGGTCATGCTCTCTGCTTGTTCTTCAAGTGATGACAGACAAACACCAACACGTCATGAAGAATGCGCACTGTAAGCCAACAGCATGTATGCAGCTAGATGAGCTCACCTGCTGAGCACATGTATACTGACTGTTAGGAGGCGTGTCGGTGCAGGCAGCAGCAGTACAACGGCCACAAGTCTGGTCACAGAAGCCTGACATGAATGCTTCACTACACTTGCCCCATCCAGCCTGTATCAATCCAACAAGCCTTCTGAGCTCTATTTGAGTGTAGCTGAAGCTGGTTCATTTTGCAGAGGGACACCAGGGGCGAAACGGCGTACCTGCTGAGCACAAGTGTACTGGCTGTTGGGAGGGGTGTCAGAGCAAGCCCCAGCAGGGACAGCTGGTGTTGCAGCTGCTGACTGGCCTCGGTACCAGGGGTTCAGGCCAAGACTGATCATGTAGTTGATCTTGGTCCAGTTGATGGCAGTCCAGTCAGCCTCCACAATGCCCCCAGTGTCACCTACACCATGTAGAGCAGACACCACATGAGCAGCAACTAGCAGCAATTTGAACACGTCTCTTTGTGTTGATGAGTCAGCAGCAGTAGTGAGGGGTCAGCAAACTGTGCATATGTCAAGGCACCATTGCTTGATCAGGTGCAGATGATTCTGGGCAAGAATGACATTGTTGCGACAATACACACTGCAGAGTATTACATAATGTAGTTGAAGGGTAGGAGCTGACCAGAATTGGCATTCCAGGCCCACCAGAACCAGGAGGAGATGGGGTTGTGCTGGCCATCATTACCAGCCCCCTGGTTGTTCAGGTACAAAGCAAAGTCTGCCATCTGTTGCTGATCAGCCTGAAGGGCAAAGGTGGTGCCGGTCTCCCCTATGACCACTGGGAACTGGTGGCAGTTGTTAGGGTTGGAGCGGCTGCAGTAGCCTTGCTTGTTGAGGTACCCAAAGGACAGACTCAGCCGGTCAAACAAGCCTGATCCTGTATATCTGCATGACACCCAAGTTGTGACAAAAAAGGTTGCGGTTACAGGGGCTGCTACACTCAGGGCATAGTCTGTACACAGGAGCTTACTTGTCATGCGCCTCACTGATGCTTGGTGGATACACATGAGGTGCAGCTACAACCTGCAGGCCAAAAACAGTGGTTAGACAACTTGATTAGATAGTTTGTGTGTAGCAGCAACGCCAATCAGGAAGCAGATGGTAAACCTGGCTCAAGTAAGGCTTGCTCAAGACTTGTTCAAAGAACAGGCCTGCATCACTGATGCCTCTGTACTCATTGAAAGCAGCTGAGCTTGATGCCAGCCCGTCACCTGCAGAAGACAAAAGGGTCGGCTCAGTGACTGAACAGACTAAGACACGTACCATAAAATTAGCAATGCTGACTAGCTTACCATAATTGAATGCCAAGCCATCATAGCCTGGTGCATATTGACCTGTACCCTCCACAAAGAAGAGCGCTCCAGGCACAATGGAGTATACAGCATCCATAAGCTGAATGCACAAGTCTGCATAGCCTGGCTTGCCATTGGCTGCCTCCCACCGAACTCCAAACACATCAGGTTCCTAATGGCATCACATCAGCACAAAACTGTTAGACACATGCTAGCGCACAGGCAGAGCATGACAAAGCTGACCTAGACGGGAGAAGTTGAATATGTGATGATGGTGTGCGGGGAGATGGCAGTGATCGAAAGATGCAATGGCTTCACAACTGTAAAATGCAACCAAATCAGCTGAAACTGCGGCAAGCAGCATATGTAAATAGCACAACACTGTGATGGTGATATGCTGTGCTGATGACATGCAGCAACAATAATGAGCTGCTATGCACCGCAAATTGAGGTAGAGACGGCACAGACATAGGATGCTGCTGAGTGCAACCCAAAGCTTGTCATACATTCAGGACGTCAATCATGAGCATCTGGCTGGAGATGGAGTCCTGGGCAACAGCCTTCAGCAGAGTGACCCAGTCTGACAGCCACTGGTTCTGGTTATCTAGCACTGTGGTGTCCAAGTTGAACTGGTTGTCCAGCAGTACATAGAAACCATTGTGAGTGAGTAGCTTGACTACATAGACTAGCCTGTTGAAGGTTGTGCCTACATCAAGGTAGTCGCTGCACACACCTGCAATGCAAAGCCGTGTAACTCAGGACAGGCAAAGTCCTGCAAGCACAAGGCAGACATTGACTGACTTCTGCAGCATAAAAAGTTGTAATAGCAGCCAAGCTGCAGAACAAATCACAGCTGAAGTGCTCACCAAGAGTCTGAGTTTGCTGAGGTGGCTCTGACAAGCTAGGAAACACAGCTCCAGAAGCCACATTGGTGCCTCCTGGAACAGTGCTAGCAGCCAGATCACTTCCAGACACAAAAGAGCAACTGCGGCCAAATGCCCTCATGGGACTGTTCAGATCCTGCAACCAGTTTGTGAGCCTTCAAGCACATACCAGCATGCAATGCCAGCACACTGAGATGACATAGCACATTTAGCAATAGGCTTCCAAAGTATAGCATCAAGTGGCCTCAAGCAGATTACCTTGAAACTGAAAGGGAGCCTGACAGCATTGAAGCCAAGAGCCTTGATGCGGAGCATGATGTTGGCAAAGTCCTGAGTGAGGGAGGAACTTCCGGCCCACAGTCCATCAGGACCAGTGTTGCCATCATCAAAGCCAAACCAGTTCAGGCCCTTGAAAACAATGACATTGCCATTGAGGTCAGTGATCTGGCCGTTGGAGGTTGTCAGGCCAGCAGCAGACTCTGTCTCTGCGCCTCCAGTCGTGTTGGCATTGGCCGTGACATTTGGAAGAGGCTGGTTGGTGATGTTGCTGCTAATGATGACAGCACAGGTGTCACCGTTGACTGTGACATTGACAGGATTGAAGTTGACAAAGCTTGAGGACAGGATGAAGTCAAAGTTGGGAGCATTGCCAGCTTGGGCAAGCAGTGTCTGGTCTGCTGCCACAGCGCGGCCTGTTACAATCCCATCTGAAGTTGCAATGTCAGCCAAGCCATAAGTGGATGTGGCCCCTGTGTAGCCACCAGCACTTGCAAATGACAATGTCCATGGAGCATTAGTGTCATTCAAGGTTGTGCTACGCACGACAAGGCTGACTGAGGCATTGTAGCTGCCGTTGCCAGTTGGCTGCCATATTGACTGCTGCTGAAAAGTGACAGTGCAGACTGAATGCTGCCAGGGTGTTGTCTGAGTGTTGTCATTTTGCACAACCTGAAACACAAAGGAAAATGTCAGGCCTGATGAAGAACATAAAAAGGTGACAGCGGCAATGACATAACAGGCTTTGCTGAAGCAGCTTACCGTCGTGGTGTTGTACACCGTGGTGAAAACAGTTGTAGATCCCGCGGATGTGGTATTTGACACAACGAGCTGAGTGGCATGCAAATTAGAAGCGTTGACAACGATCGCTGCTCCCCAGGACGGGTCGGCAATAAGCAAAGTACCGCTGTTGTTTTTGCCGACATTTTGAGTAGCGTTCTGTGGGAGGAGAGACGCGATTGACGCGTTGTGCGTCGCCAAAGGTGATATAGTAGAGTTCTCAGCTTGCATGGGAAAAGAGACGTTGAACTGCGAAGCTGCAGCTCCAACGGTGAATCCCAATGAAGAAAGCGAGGGGTTTGTCAAAACCGACGAAGTCATCACCGACACTGGTGGAATGACTGTGGTGACAGTAGCGTTGACTGCAGGCGCGGAGGTGTTGACACTTGAGGACGAGATCTCAGCAAGAGGAGAGCCTGGGACAGGCGATATGCTGACATCTGATGCGTGTACATTGATGGCGAGCGCGAGTAGCCAAGTCAGAGCAGACACAGGTAAAACAGACTGCGGATTCATGCTGACACAGCTACCAGCAGCAACCAGTCTTCAGTTAGGCTGCTTTCCCTGCCACAAACCAAGCTCTCTGCGCAAGCACTCGCACAATTGAAATGTCAGCAACACTGAAGGCATGCTCAGCAACTACTTACACCCTGCTGAGACACTTTGTATTGCCTTAACCAGCCATGCAAGCGTGATTATACCGTTTGTTCAGTCAGCTTGAGCTCGAGTCCCAGACTACTCCCAGAGTCCTGCTCAGAAGACCTGTATGCGAGTAACAGATGATGCCCTGAACTGTGCAAGCTTCCACACAAACTTGGAGAGCTCTGCCTATAACTAGATCATAGGGCGGGAAAGGCCCTACGTAATCACGGTTAGTCATAGCTCTAGTTGATGGCTGGTTGGGTCTGCAGAGCGACCATCTCAGAGGGCATGCCATTCAGGTCCGCCGAATGGGCAAAAGCACGAAGACAAATACGTGCTCTCGGGCGTCTGGACACCTTGAGGCCTTTTCGTCTGTCTTGCCACGCAAAGCTGCGAGTTGCCCAATATTATCCCTTGCCACCAATCAAGATTGGCCTCTTCCGAAGCATAAGTCAAGCTGGAACTCTGGGGGCTTCGCGCGAGCTGATAGGCTAATCACGATTGTATCACACAGGTCTATATTGTTCAATACGAACTAGAAGCCAGCAAACGCTGTATCCGATTCGCGCACTGTTCAGAGCTGTGCTGCCAAAGCAGGCTAGCCGTACGCACTGCCCATGTGACCTGGGCCGTAAGCGGCAAGATTGGACACCAACGTCTCATCCATCTCATGCCCACAAGCAGAACGGTGGTTTCTATCTTCGCAGCTAAAACTTGATGTTGTGATGTCAGTTCCTCCAAACAGCAAGAAACAGTTTGCAGGCTTAAGCTTGCGTAACAGAGATGCATATTATTCTCAGCTGCAGTCAGTGTTGAGCCAAAAAGCCTCAATGATGGATCTTTTGGCAGTAGTTCAAGCACTGTCCTGAAGGGTCAGCTGCTATGATAGCAACAACAGTGCAGACATAGTAACAATGATGCACAATTCAAGCTGCACATCATCTGGCGCCCTGACGCTACCCAAATTGCAGCCCAGCTGCAGCCCAGAAGCTTCAGAGGAAGGCGCTGAGCTCACACGGTGGCAAAGACTGCGTTCTCTGGCTCAGACCAAGAGCTTGTTGCCTTCTGCAACACTTGATAAGCCCATTGCGGCTTTTGGTGGACATCATGCCATCAATATTGCCAGTTCGCCTCTGGACCTCTATGCAAGGCCTGCTGTGCCGCATCACGGCCTAGGTGTTGGCTCCAGACAGCCTGGGCAGCTGGCTTCAGCAAGGGCCAGATCCCTTCTGCAGTGTCAGCCTGCAGGCGCTGTCACAGACTCTCTAGATGCCGATCTGCAAGTGGAGGCAGTCCTTCGGAAGGCAGCAGGACGAGCTGTTTGCCAAGCTGGTCTTCCAAGGGCCCCACCCAGTCACAGCAAAGTCTTAGCAAACTTGTCACCAAACAGCTTGCGCAACGACCAGTCAGAGGTAGAGGCACCTTACAGTCTATGCCTGCAGTCTCTGTCGCTAAAGCGCATGCTGGAGTTTTGCTTTCACAAGCCTGATAGTTCTAGCAGCAAAGCAGTCATGGCACCAGTTGCGCTGTGTGTTCTACAGGGTCCTATGAGGCTTAGGTATCCAGTCTTGAGGGATATGAAGAATGACATGTCTTCAGACAGGAAGGCATCCAAGCAGCCTGTTCACTCCAAGGGCATGCGTGGCTCTACATCTGCTGGCAATGCAGCGTCTGAGACCAAGCAGCATGAGCTTGGTAGTGGCAGGCAGGTTCCTAGCAGCGCTGCTGCAAGGCAACAGCGCATCATGCAAGCACTGTCAAAGCTGAGGCTCAAGCGGATGTCGGAGTGGTTTGTGGCCTGGCTTGGCATTACCAGGGAAGGTCGAGTGCATCTGAAGGGCGCTGGCAGCATGCTGAAATGGCGCAAATTGCTGCGCATTTGGAAGGTGCTGCTCCTGAACAGATGCCAGCAATCATCAGTTGCATATGAGAGATGAGGCTATCCTGTTGCTGCACAATGATATGTGATATGTAGACATGCATTTGTGGTGCACTGCTCAACATGACCAGATTGCAAGCCCTAGTGCTCACAATAAGAAGCTTGCAATGCGTGCCAACATGAGCACCTGTAGCCAGAGAAAGCATGCTTTGTATCATTGCACAGCTCAAAGCTGCCTCCCTGTCTCTCCGCCCAATGTACGTTATGCTGCCCTGCGCTGTTGAAAGACCTTTATATGCCATCAGACACATCAGTCAAACATATTGTGCAGCATGACTTGATACACTGCGCAACTGAGAACAGTATGTGAAGCCCGGCGCAGCCTTCATGGTCTGTCTCATTGTCAGCAAAAATACTCTGTTCAGCTAGCTTACTTTCCATAATGGTGCAGGCTTGGCGTCATGTCACAGCCACATGCCAAGCTGTGAAGCAAGCTCAGCAGCAGGCAAGACAAGCTCATCTGCAAGACATCGCCACCACCTTCCACCTGCTCTTCAGGCAGCATAGCGTCATGCAGGCCTGGCACAGCATGGCTCAGCGTACAAAGCATGAGCGCACTCAAACGCAGCAGGCAGCTGCTGAGCAGCAGCGTGATCAGGCCAACTGGGCAGCTGCAGTGCAGTTTCATGGCCTGTATACCCAGCACAATTTTTGGAGATGCTGGTTGGAGGTGGCGCAGCAGGGCAGGATTGAAAAGGAGCTTGAGTTGCAGCATCAAACACGGCAACACAGCATTCAGCGATTCGTCCAGGTCAGCCATCAGTTCTTGTTTGGTCATACATGTGCTCAGTCACATGCGGTTTAGATGCTGGCCCGATGTTTAGGCAGTATGTGAATGATAGCTCTTATGCATGCATCTTTGTAAGGCAAGCTCCGAGTAAGTTCTTGCAGGCGCCTTACCTGATAAGCTGCTGTGCACGCAGCTGGTAGTCATGACACAGCAAATAGTCCACTTTATTTTGTGATTCATGGCCAGTGTTGCCTCTGACAAGCTACATTATCTGCAAAGATGCTCTCTGCGAAGCATTTGCTCCAATATGCATGACAGCGGCTTGCTCAGCCTATATGACTTGTAGTGCTTGCACTGCAGGAAGCTGTGCTTAAGCAGCAGAAGCAGCCTGAACACCCATCCAGTAGCAGCAAGAGAGGCCCTGCTCCTAAGCTGAGATGTCACCAGATGCCTGGCAGTGCATCAAACAGGCAGCCTGGGCTGGCATCCACCAGCGCACATCAACACAGTCAGCAGCTGCATGCCAGTTGTCCTCAAGATGGGCACCAGCAGTGTGATGCTACTTTGCCACAGCAGCCGCCTCAGATGCAGTCCCACAAGCCAAAGCCAGATCCTGTAAGCCAGCATTGCAAAGATGGGACTCAGTCCTGTGCCAAAGCAGCTGCCGACGCATGCCATGCACAAGGCACAGGCACTGTGTTGCAAACAAACATATATGGTTCACGTCTGCCTGGTGTCCACCGTGGCAGTCAGAGTTCAGCCTGCAGTCAGGCACAGCTAGACGCTGCTGACGCAGCTGCAGCGGAAGGTGCTCAGCCAGCTGAGTCACAGCTTGAGCCGGTAGAAAGCGACAGGGTAGAAGGTCTACAGCAGCCCAACAGTGAAGGAATGGTGCCACATCATGCCCACAGCAGCTGTGCTCCGGAAGCGCAACTCAGCATGTCAGACTTAGCAGAGTGCAGGTTGATATGTGAGCCATCAGGGGCAACAGGACAAGCATGCCAGCATCCGCGCCCAAGCTCCTTACTCATGCATGCAAACAAAGCAGAAAGCGAGCCAGCACAGACAGAAGGGCAGCAGGATCAGCCCTGCACCCCAGGGCATCAACAAGGGGAGGTCCAGGAGCAGCCCTGCACGCCGGGGCTGGTGGGTACAAGCTCAGCATGCTGTGCGCTGCCCGGAAGCTGTAGCAGCACTGGTGGTGACTCTGCTGGCAGTGGACTTGAAGCAGAGAATAGCATCCGCTTCCGCAAGCGCAGCAAGTTTGAGGCTCTGAAGGCGCGCCGTGAGGCAGCCCACCACAAAGCAGAGGTGACCTCCCCCTCCACCACCTCACTTCCTCAATTTCATCTTGTTTTTCATTTTATACCTTACAGTCTGGGGTGTGGAGCCAGTTGTGACTCATCAGACATCCTGGCTTGAAAGCACATGTGTATGTGGTGTGCGCAAAAACCAAGCTGGTGGGAGTTCTGTTTGAAACGGAGCCTATTGTCCCGCTGTCCTCATTGCACGCCTACATTGTGGCGAGAGCCAGCCTGGGTGTTACCTTTGCCACCCGAACTGACATGTCAAGCCTGTGATTGCACACAAGCCAACATTTTGCAAAACGCAATACCTGTGTGACATAGCTGTGAGCTTGTTTGTAGACATCATATCCATCTCGTGTGAAAACATGGAAGCTGCACAAGCAGGTGTAGATGTTGAGGCAGCAGCATGGGCGACAGGGCCTGTCTGTTGCATGCAGGCAAAGCAGCGTGAGCAGGAAGAATTTGTGCGGCGAGCTGAGCGCATACGTAAGCTGGAAGCACGACAGAAGCAGGAGGAAGAGGCTGCTTTGAAGGCCCTGAGTCAACAGCTGCTAGCCCACCAGGTGTGTGCACATCCTGTGCAAATCTGGAACAACATGTAATACGCTTGTAAGCCTGAAATCAAGCTGCTCCTCTGTGCAGTAGCTCAGCAGAAGAAAGTTTGCTGCATCTTTCCGTGTGTGTGAGCTGCTGAGGTCAGAGCAGCTCAGACCTGCTGCTGCGGTGCTCTGACCAATGTATAATCACTTTACCAGTGGTCAGTGACAGCCCGTTTGTCAAGAGGCTGCCAATTAACAGTCAATGCAGAAATGCTGACAGTGAGACACAGACTTTGACACACACTGTCACCGCAATGCCAATCACAACCAAGTCACATGCAGCAATGAAGCAGCACACTTGCATCTGTAGACTCATCTAGTCCTGGCTTCACCTCATATTGACAACTCTGGCAGTGTACTGTGCAATGACATGTATCATAAGCAGAGCATGACACGTGAGGTAAATGTGGCAGGAAATCTGCATTGTCTTTGGTCTGAGCAATCTTCTGTGGTCTATTGCATGTGATGTCAGCTATGTGGTGTTATTTGTCGGATGGCATGCAGAATGCCTTGGCTCATATCCAGTATGCCAGGACAGTGGCAAGAGATAAGGGCTGGCGTCCTTGGCAGCGTCTGATGCAGCAAGCACACAGTCAGATGGTCATAGCACATCAGTGGGCGCAGACTAAAGCTGTTCAGCATGCTTTCAGGTGAGTGACTACACAAGTGTTCTTTGGTGTTGGGCAGATGTTATACAGAAGTGCTTTACGAAGTCACTTACGCTAGCTTACCAGCTGTCTACAAAGACCTGCGAAACAACTGTCCTGATAAAAAGTGACCACCAAACGTGCTGAATTACCTGTACACCGTATAAGTTGAGTCGGGCATGAATTGCATGCTCAGCATGTGGAGCTCAGGCGTGCAGATTTTGCTGTTTTGTAGCACACCACATACACCTGTGCTTTCAAGCCAGGATGTCTGATGAGTCACAACTGGCTCCACATCCCAAACTGTAGGGTGTGAAATGAAATAAAATATGACATGAAATGAAATGAAATGAAATGAAATGAAATGAAATGAAATGAAATGAAATGAAATGAAAAGAAAAGAAATGAAAAGAAATGAAATGAAATGAAATGAAATGAAATGAAATGAAATGAAATGAAATGAAATGAACTTGAATGGAATTGAATGAATTGAACTTGAATGAATGTTTACCAGGTCATGGAGGCAACATGTGGCAGAAGAGAAGCAAGTGAGGGCAAGGATGGCAGCACATCAGCAGCGGGTGGCCGAGCAGCACCACCGTCAGGTGCTGGTGAAGGGCATGTGGGAGGGGCTGGGACAGGCTGTTGCCCTAAGGCGCCTGGCCCACCGGGATGCACACCGACATTTCCAGCTGTACCGACAGCGTCAGGTAGCAGCTCAGCACTCTTTGACTTGTAGCAGTATCTGCTCTGCATTTCAGATGCTGTTCAGGGCTGTCACTGCAAACATTTTATGCCATAAGCATCGGCATGCAGTTCTGCAATGTATTAATGTTGGAGGAGATTAGCTCGGATCATGGCAAGCATACAATTCAAGCGGTGCTGTAAGAGCTGTGTTGGTCTGCAGCTGCAACATCTACATTTGCAAGAGCTGCTGTCCATGCTGAGCTAGTACACAATGTTGTATCAAATTTTGTGCACATGCTGCTCAATGACTTTCTAGTATAAACTGGGAATGTGATGCACTATGGTCACTCTGTAAGCCTGTATCACATGCCCCGATAACACATCACACCTAAGAGCTGCTGCAAAGTCAGTCGTTTTGTGCGATGCTGCACAGGTGTTTAGCCTGTGGCAACAAGCACAGAAGCAAGCAGCACATGCTCGGCTTCTGAGGGAGCTGCAGCTGATGCATCAGGCTGCCATGCACCACAGCAAAACACTGACACAGCGCACCATGTATGCCTGGGCAGAGGCAGTCATTGTTCGCAAGGAAGAGGCTGCAATGCAAGCCAGGAAGGAGCAGACTTGGAACAAGATCCACAGCTGGCTTGCTGAGGACCCTGGCAGCCACACAAATCTGAATGCGATCACAGAGCCTGCCTTTCTGCAGGTCAGACTGCATGATAGCCCCACCATCATGCAGAGCCCTTGTGCCGCAGGGGGTTCATGTTCATGTGTCTGTCCTGTCGTCCTGTCGTCATTTGTGATGCAACAATTCCAGAGGCTGATGAGCCATGAAAATATGAGCTTGTGATTTGTGACTCAGTCTGTGTCTGTTGTGGAGGACTGTTTTGATCACATGATGCATACCGTAGCTGCCCTTTACTGAACAGCCTCAAATCGCTGCAGGACGTTCTGGGTCCATCATCTGCCGCTGATCCACTGCTCGAAAGTTTGGAACAGGCGTTGATGGAAGACCCTTTGAGTTCAACATTCAACAAGCAAATTACGCAGGGGGCTACCGATGGCCAGCATCACATCGGAGAGGACGAACTCACGGCTTTACTTGGCTGTACTTCTGTAGCATAGGCTTCTGTAAGTCACTTGATAACACAAATCATACGAATGCTGTAAGGTTTCGAACAAGCAGGCATCTGATTGCATGAATCACAAACATTGACAATTGATGTTCATTGACCTTCCTAACCATTCATTCAAACGGTATGCTCAATGGAACACATAACACAACAGTGTCAAGCAAGACAAAGCACAGACTACTCAAGATGCTTGTTTGCAAGCTGGCCTTGCTCCATCTTCAATAAGGACATTGTTTCTGGCTGATCATGAGGTATCACAAAAGGTGCTGAAGGGGTCCGCGCAGGAAAGAGAGCATCAGTGCAGTTGGTCTTGCAGCCTTTGTCAAAGGGATTGCTGAACTGCCCTTCTGAATCCTTGAGATACTTGTACCTATGCCAGTTGGCCAGCTCATTGGTTGTGATATTACGAGCTATTTGTGAGCCTTGGGTGATAGCTAGAGCACCAACACTCATCAGCACAAAGCCGTCCAGGATGACAAACATAATCATCCATGGGATGCCGGAGACCTCCACCCAGGAATCCAGCTTATACGCCTGGTGGAGTCTAAAGCAAGTCACGACTGCGCTGATCAACATAGCAAATAGCTCCAGCCACAAAAAGATCAAGAAAAGATGTCGGTTGCCTTTCCCTACACAGTTGCCCACCCAGGGGCAGTAATGATCAAACTCCTCAACACATCGATCAGTCATGCTGCAATGCTTTGCACGCAGGGGTCGCACAATCTTGCATGTCACGCACAGCTGGTTCCAGTTGCCTGCCCAGAGAGCTGGCGAGTCAAGGGCCTTGTAGTGGTTGTAGCCTTCTCCCCCATTGCCACCATTCCCCCTGTTAGCCATACCCTTTGTGCTGCGCGTGTTGCCCTTGGTGATGCTACCCACATAGCCAGGGTCTGCGGTTGTGATGCTGTACAGCACCGTCAGTCCTGCAGCTGCCAGAATGACGACTGACCAGGACCAAAGGGTGTTGATGGCTGACATGGGCCCAATGGAGGCGTTGTGGACCACTTTGAAGAGGAACAAGGAGACCAGACTGATGATGAGGGCCCAGATGCCTGGACACAGCTGTGTGCTGGTCAAGAAGGCCAGTCTGCCCTTCTTGCCAAACCATTTGCCCCCTTCTTGTGACTGCCTCCACTCTGCCAAGTGAACACCCAGATGCCTGCAGACAACATCGTGAGTGTGATAAGCGAGGTAATGCAGCAGACTGCAGCATCAATAACTCTGTATAGGAGTCACATGTGTATGTGTAGCAAAGCACAGCTTAGTGGGACATTGCATGTGTTGCAGCGAAATCCATGCAGCTTCAACAATCAAGATGCATTGCAACATCTAGGAGTACCAAGAGTGCTTGCATGGCAGCAGCACATTGGACACACCTGTGCTTCTTCTCTATTGCAAGCTGACTAGGGGTGCTCCCAGTGACATCCAGAGCTGTGAGCAGACTAGCTGAGCCACCTTGCAGCAGCAGCGTGCATGCTTCTCCGTTGCCTCTGATGGCCGCCCAATGCAAGGGTGTGCAACCTTCTTTGTCAGCAAGATGGAACCTGGCATCCATCACTAGCAGCAGTCTTATGGTGTCTGTGAAGCCCTTGTAAGCTGCCCAATGCAGAGGTGTCCTTCCGTCACTGTCTGCAGAGTCCACATCAGCCCCCCACCTCAGAGCCACATGGTACAGGAAAGCTGTCTGTCCATACTGCGCGGCAACGTGGCAGATGGTATACCCTTTGCCGTCTGGTAATCTAGGGTCTGCACCTACTCGCAAAAGCGTCTCTGCAGCCTGAAGGGAGCCACGGACAGCTGCCCAGTGCAGAGCAGTCTGGCCTGTGTGGTCCTTGGTATCTGGCTTTGCTGAGTTTTCCAGCAAGAAATTGGTGACTCCAACCCGGTTGTTGAGGGCTGCCCACTGCAATGGATAGTAGCCTTGCTCGTCTGGCTGATTCACCAAAGCTGGATCTTGAGCAGCAAGTGCCCTGAGCTTGTCAAAGTCGCCATATGCACAGGCCTTCCAGATGTTGTCAACGACATTAGCTTTGGCCTGCCCACTGCTGTGATCACTTTTGGCAGGACTAGCTGGGCTGGGCTGTATGTCACTGCCGCTCATATCAACTCTGAAGCTGTCACCAGCGCACAGGCCACTCACCGCCAGTGATAAAGACGTCTGCACATCAGGCGCTGACCCGCCTGCACCACCTTGTGCATGTTAGTGTGGGTGCGCATGCAGCAATTTTGCTGCCATCCAAATGTCCAAAAACGTGCACTTTTGCCGCTGTGCGAGAGCCATGCTGCAAACGATGGCGTCCGGACACAACTCTCCGAAGCGACACTCAGTCTCAGCTTGGTTACCTGAGACTTGCTGGGCCGCTTGCCGCAGAGCCTTGAGGCCTTCTGGAGGGCTTTAGCCGTGGAAATGCTGGCTTTCGGTCAGCACGGCCTGATAAGGGTCGCAGTCCGGTTCCAGCGGAAGAGGAATCCCGACAATCAGCTTGAAGGGCACAGATCAACGCTTGAAATTCTGTGCTTAGGGCAGAAGCGATTATACGTTCGCGATGACGACGTCTGTCTCCAATCAGACTGAGAGCGTTGCTGCAAATGTCCACAGGTCAGCACTCAAATTGTCCAGGGCTGGTATCTGGGCGCTCGCTTCTGCCAACTGCACTTGCCCGAGCAGCTCTCAGGGTAAACCTCCAGCCCGTTTAGGTCAGGGCAGTTACAGCCAGACTCAGGCGGTGAGCCTTTTCAGTCGCACTTTGACCATGTCTGCATACCCCTCGCGTTCCTGATTGCTTGGGGAGGTGGTTGTGAGGACGATCTAGTAAAGTCCTTCTCGCCAGTACCAACAAGTCGGTCAGGTGGTTACTCAGCCATGGCCGTGGATCTTGACGTTGCAAAGCTGGAGCAGGAATTGCAAGGAATATACCAAGAACGGCAAGCGGTAAGAAATTGGCATCAGAAGCGTCCAGACGTTGCTGCACGGATATCTCAAACAAGATTGGTGAACAAACTGATCACTCACATCTCTTCGCATATTTGGAAACGCAGGTAACCGAGCGCATCCGCACCTACGCTCCTGGCAGAGGTCGAGGGCGGGGTATGGGCCCTCCGAGCGCTCCATTCAGGGCAGGAGCTCTGCCAGGACGAGGAGTCCCAGGCAGGGAGCCTTACCCTGGACAGCCGGAATTTGAGGGACCACACCCCAGAAGTCACTTGCCAGGCCCTCCAAATGCCAGTAGAGCCTCAGACTGGCCTCCCAGAAACAATGGCTATCCAGTCAGATCTTCGCGTGATGTGCCACAATCTTCTGTTATGAATAGGTTGGGGCCTCGTGTCTCACAAGACCGCCAGAAGCCAGCAACAGAACCGGAATTTGCTCCTGCAGAAGCTCCAGCATCGTCCGAGGTGGTGATTAATCCTGCTGCTTCAACATCGCTGTCATACCTCTTGCTTATACTTCTGCAACTGAACTGATGGTGCTTGCTGTTTTTGTTGTAGCCCGCAGGTTCAAGGAAGCGGCTATTATCAGCTGTGGTTGTAGACGGAGAGACACGATTGCCCTCACAGGTACAATACACAGTCAACACCCAACAGCAACAGCCAAAGTTGCTCTGGGCTGCACTCAAAGCTGTTCACTGTACTTTGCAGAGTGATGAAAGCATGACTGCCAAGCGACCCAAGCCTGACGATGTAGAAGACAATCCTGCAGCAAAGAAAAGGAACAGGCGCATGTTTGGCTTCTTGAATCAAACACTGCAGAAGTGCAAGTAAGCATGCTTGACCAAAGCTCTGCTTCTGCTGTCCTGTTTGCCGGAGTGTCGCTCATCAGCAAATATTCATCAGCAACTGCCAATTGATTTCCTTTGGTATCTTTCATGAGCTCGGTCAGCCGACTCCCAACACTGACTGCTTGACAAGTGTGTCACAGTGAAACAGCTGTGGCCAACAAACGCTAAGCACTGTCTGACTGTGTAGAGATGAAAGCTCTGACTTCCGCAAGAGCAGAGTTGCCCAGCAGAGGGATGAGGCATTGAAGCGAGCTGAAGAGCGCCGAAGAGAAGAGCTAGTCAAGTTCAAGGCAGACTTCAAGCGCGAAATGGCTGCTAAACGGTGAGCGCTGCATGACTTTGTATGACATTGTACCATCGCATTATTGTCTGAAGCAGAGCTCTTTTGTCAGACCTTCTGAATTTGCTATCTGCCATCGTGTAGGCAAACAGAAATGAACCTGAAGCGCGAACTCAACATGCAAGCAGAAGTCAAGCGTGCTGAGATAGGCCTCGTGCAGAGGGTTTTGCACCGCAGTAAGATTGCAAAATTCATTCAGACCAGCGCAGGACCTCCTCTGTGCTGGCTCCCCGGCAAGCACAGCGCTGCAACACAAAGCTTGCTAGAGAAAGAGCAGGAAAAGCTTGAGGCCTTCAAGGTAAGATGTGGTTTGTGGTAGATCATACCACGTTGTTTGTGATCAGGAATCCACTAGTCAGCTGGCTCTATGTGCCTTTGTGCTATATAGCTAGCTGCAAGCATGCATTGCTGCTGACCGACATAAGTGTAATTTCATTGTCATGCAAGCCTTTCATGCTACTTTGATGTAGTGAGTTGTTGCACCTTGTGTGAGTGAGTGATGCCAGAGTGTTCCAACACATTCGCAACTCCACTGTTTCCTCCGCACTGCAGCTTGAAGAGGCTGCCAAGATGGAAACCAAGAGGCAGTCAGTTGCTGAAAATGTGGCTGCCATGGCAAGGGCAGCTGAGGCAGCAGCTGCCCGCAGGGTAGCTGCTGCAGAAGCTGCAGCACAGACCAAGGCCACCACCACACCGGCTGCAGAGCCCAGTGGCAGAGACAACGCTGATGAAACGGCCACTGCTGCAGTTGCAGCTGAAGAGGAAAACGAGGCTGGTGTTGCAGAGGGCGTAGAAGGTGACTACTGCTCTCAAACTTGTCATGATGGCCTCCATATCATAACTTGTGCGTGTCTACACAGATCTGTAGTCAGTCGTGTTTCCACAGTTCCTGACTGATGCTGCTTTGTTCTTGACTTCGCACAGTTGCAACAGCTTTTGACAGGGCTTGGTCTGAGGCAAAACACTGGAATGCTTGTGTGTAGATGATGAGGTAGAGGATGGTGCCTATGTGGTCCTGGATGAAGAGGAGGAGGATGCAGAGAACCAGGATGCAGCTCACCAGCAAGCCCAGCCAGACAGATCAGTCAATGGCTCAGCTGCTCATCTCAGCAATGCAGATAATGACAGATATGTGGCAGAAGCTTACTCTGCTGGTGAAGAGCAATTTGACAGGTCAGTAAATGCACGAGAGTCTGCAGTCCAACATGTGCCATTTGTCTTGCTGCCTGTGTTGGTGGGTTTGTTTTGACAATCACAGTGCAGACAATGTGGTCATCAACATGGATGCATAGCCTTGACCTGCATACAGTTACATCTCGTTTCTGTATTTGCTCTGTTCCTGCTGCCAGACAACCATATTTGTGCAAGCCATGCCATGCCAGAATCAGCAACAAGCTTTTCTTATGTTCAGGGCACGCAATGCATCTCAAGAGCCAGCTGCTGAGGGCGTCACTGAAGCAATGGATCTCAACGAGCAGTCTCATCAAGAGGATCCTGACCGTTCTGATCAGGAAGCATCTCACCAGGTGGACCCAGTCGTCAACGTCGCTGATGCCGACAACAGTATGCAAAATGCAGTCACAGCTCTGCCGGAGTCTGTGTCACCGGCTGCAAAAGCTAAGGAAGACAAGTCTGCAGACATGGACACAAGCCAGGCTGTCAAGGCAACAAGTCTTGGAGATCTTGCTGAGCCGATGGAGACAGATGCCAAGTGACACATGCAGACAGACAGACTGTCTACAAGCATGGGTCTAGCAGTGCATGCGTATTGAGAGCACGTGACAGAATTACTGAGGCCTGAGGCAACATATAGCGAGTCTCTGATAGCTATTCTGCATGGGTCTTTTCAGCTTCATTGTATCGTAAAACTGCTACAGCGATCAGCAAACTGTTCTTGTGCTGAAAGACTGGCTCCCCTATGTAGTCGTTCCCTTGTAGTTTCCAGCTCAGAGACACATTGCTAAGGATGCACTGATCTGCAGACCCTGGAAAAATGCTGGGATCGTGGAAGTAGTGTGACACAGTATGCATTCTTTGTGTCATCAGCTCCATGAAAAGTGGTATTCCTCTATTGTCATGGAAGCTATCAAGGTAATGTCATGGAAGGCTTGCTTAGTAATACTGTTTCAAGAGTTATGGTTTCGGTGCACACAATTTTTGCAGAAGGAGTAGCAGCAACGCGAGCCACTGCGTCGATCGGCACGTAGCGACACGGCAAGTCATGGTTTCTTAATGACCTGAAACAGTGTCTCGACACCTTGAGGCAACAAACAAACCTCTCAAATCTTCCTACGACCCCGCCACGAGCTGTGCAAGGCTTGCCTGCAGCGGGATCAGACCGTCGCACAGCTGTCCGCAAGGCTTCATCTTGGCGGCTCAATTCAGGACGTGCAAAAATGGGTGCAACTCCCGAGCCTGACGTCGATGGAGACCGTCACGATGCAGCAGAAGAGGTGTTGCTCAAAGACCCAAAAAAGCTCACCAGCCCCATCAAGACTGTTGAGGACAAATTTGAGCTCTTGCCAGCTTTCCTCAAAGTCAAAGGCCTTGTCAAGCAACACATTGATTCCTTCAACTACTTCATCGACCACGAAATCAAGAAAATTGTCCGCGCCAAGGGAAATGAGAAGCTCACTATTGATTGTGACCCCAATTTCTATCTGAAGTAAGTGCTCGGAGACATTCCATGACACAGAAAGCTCAGCAGGCAAGGTCTGCATCTGGTTTCTTGAACAGCATTCTTGTGCTTTTGTCAGGTACACAGACATCTTCATTGGCACACCAAAAGTAGAAGAGAACTTCATCCAGTCTGACATCACACCGCAGCAATGTCGCCTGCGGGACATGACCTACTCAGCACCAATCAGCGTGGACATTGAGTACACCCGCGGCAAGGAAGTAATCGTCAAGAAGGGCAAGAATGGAGTGGGTGCTGTTACCATTGGCAAGCTGCCCCTCATGCTTCGCAGTGGCAGGTGCACAACAGACCCAGCATACCATTGTCCCACTGCCTTATATCAGCCACTGCAGGGCATACAAAGCCGCAGACACTTCATCGAGTTTGGCACTGTCATCTCTCAAGGACTTCTGCCTTGTAAACTTTGCTGTGATGCAATCCAAGCTTGGCTCTGCAACAACTCATGCGACGTGATCTTGGTAGTGTTGTCTGACGTTTCTACACGTTTGCGCAACTGCAGGTGTGTCTTGAATGGCAAGGACGAAGCAGCCTTGGCTAGAGCTGGAGAATGCCCTCTGGACTCTGGCGGATACTTCATTGTCAGGGTGAACTCTCAACCACACACAGCCAGTGCACCTGCTGCAACCGTCTGGCATGTTACATGTATTACAGATATATGGTGCTGCATGATCTAACCAACACGCTTGGCATGCCCTCTGTGTGCCCCTGACCAAGGCGCTAGACACTCACCTCATCAGCATGCATCTCCCTTTCAACACAATGGACGTAACACCATGACTGAGCCTCTGTAGCAAGCTGCATGTTTCAGTCTTACTTCTGGACGCCAGATGAAGCTGTCTGTGACAACCACTTGCAAACATGAGGTGGCAAGTGTCCAAGTGAAGCTTGTGGCAGCCTACAGGCTCAGCCACCCCAAAGTGAGAGCCAGCTTGGTGAATGCAGGGCACAGAGAAGGTCATCCTCATGCAAGAGCAGCTGTCCAAGAACAGGATCATCATTGACGTGGACTCCCACCAGCAAGTCAAAGCCTCAGTACAGAGCTCCACCCATGAGAGAAAGACCAACATGAACATTGTACTGAAGCATGGCCGCTTCATGCTGACACAGAATGCTTTCACGTAAGACTGCTTGCTAACAACAACCCTGATGGGCATTTGCCGCTGCCATGATACCTGTTGCAGCATGTACTGCAGCTTACTCTTCAGGAATCCGGCTGGACTTCTGACTGGTGACCTGCGTCACTGTTTGAGGTTGCTTCCTTGACGTGTTGCTTGCCACAAGCAGTGCAAGTCTTGGAGGGGTGTTGCAGGGATGCTGTGCCCATCGTGATTGTGATGAAGGCCATGGGCATTGAGAGTGATCAGGAGGTGACACAGCTGATTGGGAATGAGGGAACCTACACTGGACTGTTTGCGCCCTCCTTGCAAGAGTGCAAGCAACAAAGCATTTTCACACAGCAGCAGGCTCTGGAATGGCTGGGTGAGTCTGCACAGACATCCATACATTCATCTTTGCATTCATTCTTGCGCGCACTCACTTACACGTTCAGTCAGTCTCTCTGTCATTCACATGCTTGCTTGCTCATTCACTCACCCACTGGCTCACTCGGATTCATCCATTCAGTCATTCATGTCTTGACAAAACCCGGTCACATGACTCTGTCTAAAAGTTTCAGTTGTCAGCAGGCATTTGTGTTCACCGTGGGACAATCCTTGCAGGGTGTATTCTGATCTGCTGCATGTAGGCCCCATTGAGTCTGCCATCAAACAGCCTCGTCATCACAGGTGCTCCGTCAGCACAATTAGACACACACTGAATTATACATGCATGAATGTGTTGGCTGTCATTGTAGGCGCAAAGGTGAAGAGTAAAACCTCGCCCTTTCAACGTAAGAGCCGTTTTGCTTCCAAGGGAGATGAGGCCAGAGAAGTTTTAGCCAACACTCTGCTGAATCACATTCCTGTGATCCGATACAACTTTCAGGCCAAGGTAACCCCTGCCACCATGTGCCTACTACGCTAGCCGCTGTTGATTTTTCAAGGCCAAACTCCAGGGACGCATTTGAGTGTCTGCTGAGGCCTGACATGCAAGGTTTGAACCTCCAGCTGTAGTTGATGCTCTAAGTTTGTGTCTCATCAGTAGTCTATGACATTGTCTGACTTGTTTGTCAAAAGTAGATCATGATCTTTGTGACGGTCAGTCTCGATTTGTCTGCTGGCATCAGTGGACATGCAGAGTTCTCTGCTGCTGCAATCTCTGAAATCATCCATAGACCTTGCCTGCTTGTGCTGCAACTTGGCGCACATTCCCTTGTGTTCTAAATTTCACACCGTTCATTCTTCCTGGATCTGTGTGAAAGCTTAAGAACCTGACCTAGCCTTCATTGCTGGCAGGTGACATACATTGCCTTCATGATTCGGAGGATGCTGTATGCAATGATAGACGAGTCCTTCATCGACGACAGGGACTACTACGGCAACAAACGGCTGGAGCTGGCTGGTGGCCTCATGTCCCTGCTCTTTGAGGATCTCTTCAAGCGCTTCAATGGAGAGCTCAGAACCACTGTAAGCTGTCCTTGCATGCCCCACAGTCATGTGTCACACACAGTGAGTGTGCGTGTGTGCAATGATCCCTATTGAGCCTTCGTGTGATGTGATGGCAATGTTATACAGATCGCTGTAATTGCTTGCCCTGCACTGCCACAAAATTGTTCAACTTCACTGCTGAAGTTGCTGACACAACAAGGTCATGCAGGACATACAGATCAGCTGTGAGAACTGAAAGAAAGCATGTACAAGAGGAGTGACAGGTCTCACTACTTGTAGCAGCATCTCATTCCGCTGCTGCTGAGCATGTGTCATCATGCAGGCAGAGAAGTCCATTTCAAAGGCAAACAGAGCAGCTGTGTTTGACATTGGCAAGTCCATGGCCAGCCAGTTGATCACGGCCAACCTGGAGAGCAGCATCAGCAGCGGCAACTGGAAGATCCAGCGTTTCAGAATGGACCGCAAAGGAGTCACTCAGGTGCTGTCGCGCCTGTCCTTCATTGCCTCCCTGGGGATGATGACCAGGATCCAGTCCCAGTTTGAGAAGACCAGGAAGGTGCGCTTCTTCTCCTCAACCAATCAATCAGTCAATCTCTTTGCCCACATCATCAACCAACCAATCACTCCGAGGATCGTTGTGAATGCTTGGGACATGACAGGGCAGTCAACAGGCAATGACTCCTTGTTTGTGCAGCACACTAGCACTGAGCAATTCACCTGTCAACTTACTGCTTGCATGATGCTGAGGAGACCTTGCACTTCTAGCCAAAGGGCTTGCAGAGCTGCTGTCTTTCAGGCTGCAAGCCAAAGCTACAGAATGCCCTTTCAGGCATAACCCTGTACCTGCACTCAGGCTTATGTCAGGTTTGCACAGACTGTCTGATACTCAGATCAACATTGCTGTCACAAACACACTTGATCTCACAACATGGCATCATACGCAATGCAGGTGAGTGGGCCTAAAGCTGCTGTCATAAACACACTTGATCTCACAACGTGGCATCATACCCAATGCAGGTGAGTGGGCCTCGAGCTTTGCAGCCAAGCCAGTGGGGCATGCTGTGCCCAGCTGACACTCCTGAGGGTGAGAGCTGTGGCCTGGTCAAGAACCTGGCCCTCATGACACACGTCACAACAGACGATGAGGAGGCTCCCGTGGCCCAGCTGGCCTACATGCTGGGGGTGGAACCTGCCCTCCTCATCACTGGCTCTGAGCTGCATGACAGGTGCCTCCTGCTATGCTGAGTTGATTTTGTCACTGCTTCTCAGCGGTGTCTTGTGTCATGTTTTCTGTCAGTGCCTGTTGGCAGCGTGGCGTCTAGCTCTCATCCAGATGGCCTTTCTTGCTGCTGCTCTTGAGCTGCATGGCAAGTGCCTTGTGCCCTTACTCTCTGCCCTGCGCTTGTCTGCATTGTGTGTTGCTATTTTCCTTGGCGTCACAGTTTGCGTGCTCCAACAACGGCCTGCTGCAGCACTGGCTCTCAAGAATTTGGCAGTTTGTTTGTGCCTGTCTGCATTGTGGTGTGCATAGATGCAGCATGTCAGCTTGCATGTGGCATGTTCAGTATTCATGATCTGGTTTCAATTTGACTGGCTCATGCAGCTTGACAACCTGTTTGCTCGTTTCAAACGTTTGTTGAGCCTTCAGCTTTGACTGTCCACAGCCTGCCTTTTACTGGCTACATCACAGGCTGCAGCCTGCATACCAGGCCCTATGTTGTTCATCTGGCCCATGCAAAACACAATCTTGCCCTCCTGAATCATCTGCTCATGGCCTGTGCAGCCACCTCCTAGGACTTCCATGCCAGACACCTTCTGCCCCTCATGCCACCATCTGCCTTTCAGGGCTGCTTTTGTCTGTCCCAAATGCCTTCTGCCCTTACTGGCTCCTGTCCTCACCCCTCCCTAACCCCCAGGAAACTCACAAGGGTGCCTTACAGGAATGCGGCCTTGGTGATATTGAATGGCAGCATTTTGGGGGTGCACCGCCAGCCTCTGCGCTTTGCTGCTGCCTTTCGTCGCCTGCGCCGCTGCAACCGAGTGGGGGAGTTTGTGAGTGTGTACATCCAGCAGGAGTGCTGCCACATAGCCAGTGATGGCGGCAGGTCAGTTCCACTTGTAGAAACAGAAAAGAAACGACTGCGCCTTTCGGCGTCAATTTACTGAGGAGCCCAGTTGATACCAGGCTGCCCAGGAGTTGCACTTGTGCTGCCTTTTCATATCTACTGTCAGTATTAGTCAAAAGAGCAAATCAGTGCATCTTGAGTGGAGCCTTGCCGTCGCAATGCCTTTGGGTATATGAGTTGCAAGCTCAATACAGTGTGAAACAGTTAACAGTTATGGTCAAGGTGCAAAGCCGGCAGCTGTTGCGCTCAGGTACAGCAGTGTGGTGCTGTTGTCAGCGCTGCTATGTATGTGCAGCAAAGCCATAGCGAATGCACACTGTTTATGGCCCTACGGACTGATCCGCTGTACATTTCTAAACAAGGCGTCTGCAATGTGGCTTGCTTGTTGACCATGTGCACAAAGACTGCTAGCGCCAGACCATCATGCACTTTGCTGTTGCTCGCTAGTCTGTGCAAAATAAATTGTGCTGTTGCAAAAATCCTAACCCCCTGATTACATGTGAAGTGAGGCCCTTTGAACAGGAGTGTGGCTTTGTTAACGGTTTGTTCAAGGTTTGATTCAGATTTGTAAGTCCTTTCTGTTAATATCGCTTTGACAAAAACCACAGTTATGACAACAAAAGCCTGACACAAATTTCAAAAATTTGTTATGAAAATACGCGCATCAGTATCTGAAAAAATGTGAAAATTGGTGCAGGGTGTGCCGCCCGCTGATCATCTGTGACCACGGCATGCCCCGCGTCACAGCCGACCACATTGCCAAGCTGAAGAACGGTGAGTGGAGCTTCAACCACTTCTTGCACCACGGTCTGGTGGAGTACCTGGATGTGAATGAGGAGAGCAATGCCTTGGTGGCCCTGTATGAGACCAAGTGTGGGCCTGACACCACACACCTGGAGATTGAGCCCTTCACTGTGCTGGGGGTTGTGGCGGGCCTCATCCCATACCCCCATCACAACCAGTCCCCGCGTAACACCTACCAGTGTGCCATGGGCAAGCAGGTGCGCCATCTTCATAGGTTCACATGCCTCTGTCTGCATAGCTTGGGGGGTCAGCATAATGTCTCACCATAAGACATGTTCTGCGGTTTGTTCTGCATTGCAAAGCAGTATGGATGACAGACAGAAGGGCCTACTGTCACTCAGCTGCTTGGGTGCTATATGGTGCGCTTTCATGCTGACTGCATCTGCTGGTATGCACAGGTTCTTGTCCAGACAGCTACTCAGGACTGTACATACTTGACCGTAGATATGTGCAATAAATGACTGCATTTTGCCCAAACTTTGCACAATCTGCACATTGTTTCTTTCAAGCTGTATTCCGTCACAATGTATCTTGTCATAAGTAGTGTGTGCAAGCATGAGTGTTGTCGGGTGATGCAGGCTATGGGCAATGTGGCGTACAACCAGCTGAACCGGATGGACACGCTGCTGTACCTGCTTGTGTACCCCCAGCGCCCACTGCTCACCACCAAGACCATTGAGCTGGTGGGCTATGACAAGCTGGGAGCTGGCCAGAATGCCACTGTTGCTGTCATGTCATACTCAGGTATGTGTACACTTTCGGCCGCCTGTCTCCTGCTGATCATCTCTGGCTTGGCTTCAGGTGACTAGTGACCATAACATCCACGCTTTCCAGCTCAGGTGACTAAGTTACTGAGATTGTGGACGTGCTTGATGAGAAATTCTTGTCTGGAGTGCACACATCTGTCATGCACACATATCATTTGTGGTCAGTCATTGGTGATTGCAACCACCTTTGGCCAGAGTTCTCAATTGCCCCGAAGGCTATAGCTTGGCTAGCTGCACTTGGCCTGAAAATGGTCAATGGCACATGCAGGGTATGATATTGAGGATGCCATTGTGATGAACAAGAGCAGCTTGGACAGGGGCTTTGGGCGGTGTGTTGTGCTGCGCAAGTATGGCACCACCATGAAGAAGTACAAGAACCGCACCACAGATCGTGTGGTCAAGCCTGTTGTTCCTCCTGGTCAGGTCAGTCTTGTAGCCTCAACAACTGGGTTGATGCTCCAGCCTGTTGTTCTCAGCCTCAGCCTCAGCCTCAGCCTCAGCCTCAGCCTCAGCCTCAGCCTCAGCCTCAGCCTCAGCCTCAGCCTCAGCCTCAGCCTCAGCCTAAGGCTCAGCCTCAGCCTGAGGCTCAAGCTCAGCATTGGATCAATGTTCATGGTGACAGACAAGATCAGGGTCAGGGCAGGGTTGGATTTAGAGTCAAGGTCCTGCTTGGGGAACATGTTATGGCTAGGTTCAGTGAAAGATCTACTTCAAAATGTGATCATGCATGCACTTCTGTGGTCCAGCTGTACAACAGGGGTTGTGCATGGTGGGAATATGGTTTGGGCTCACACACGCAGTCATCAACAACATGGGAGTACACACCGTGTTTTGTGGCTGATGGAGTGTTGACACAGCTTGCAATGACATCAGCGTAAGTCATTAGTTTTTTGGGTGGGCTGAGTCATCAGACATCAGCAAGGCTCATTGGAGCATGGATCAAAGTCAACTCATCAGTCTATCAATCGTCTTCTCTGTGTCACATGCGGTTGGCATAAAGCTTGACATGAGCTGTCACAAGGCTTGCCTCAACCTTGTGCCCACCTTGCATGCAACTGTTTCTCCAGCATGCAGCAGTAGCAGCCCAAGCCAAAGAGTCTGTTTGGCCCAGGTGATAGCAAAGTTGCGTCTGTCCCCCTCATGTTTTTCAAAGGTGGCATCTGTAGCACATAGCATAGGAGGTCAATGATGGGCCCCAGCAAACACTGTTCACTCAGCCACAGGCTCCATGAACCACACAGCTCTCAATCATACAATCACACTGACGGTGTTGGCGCTGCAGAAGCGTGGCACTGGCAAGTTCAAGCTGCTGGACTCTGATGGACTGTGTGCTGTGGGGGAGTCCATTGAGAATGGGGACTACTACATCAACAAGATCAGCCCCACCAACACCAAGGACCTGTTCCCCATGGGGCCTGGGGGGGTGCTGCCTGATCACATGTACAAGCCCACCCCCATGTCTTACAAGGGCTCCAAGGGGGAGACCTCTGTCGTGGACAAGGTCCTGCTCACACAGAATGATGAAAACGAGGAGATCATCAAGGTCAGAAAGTTTGGAATAATAAGTAATGATGATCGCACGCTCCAGCAAATGTTGTGCAATGTGTTTGTCACAAATAATGGTCTCAACATGTAAAAATATCATCGCCTGACACATCATATTTTGACACATCACTTTGTTCATCATCTTCAACTGTTGATGGTGCCTTCGTAGGTGCTCATGCGTCACACGCGGCGGCCTGAGCTGGGAGACAAGTTCAGCAGCCGACACGGGCAGAAGGGCGTGGTCGGCACCATCATTCCCCAACAGGACATGCCCTTCTCAGAAGCTGGACTGTGCCCAGACCTGATCATGAACCCCCATGGATTCCCCTCCCGCATGACAGTGGGCAAGATGATTGAGCTGTTGGGCAGTAAGGCTGGGGTGCTCAGTGGGAAGTTCCACTATGGGACTGCCTTTGGGGAGCCTGGGGGCTTAGCTGACACCACAGAGGCTATTAGTCAGACCCTGGTTGCCAATGGCTTCAACTACAGTGGGAAGGACTTCATCACCAGTGGCATCACAGGTGCTTCTCATACAATTGACGCTGAAAGGCATGGTCTTTTCTTTTATTATCTGGCATCACAGGTCAGCATTGCCTGGGCCATGTTGCAGTCATGCACACACTTCTACTGTGGTGTGCACAAGCCTGACTGCATACGATAGCATGGCCTAAGCTACTCAGACATTGCAGGTCTCGAAATGCCATAAGTTGTTAGCTATGCATATCAAAGTCTTCTTTGCTTGTTCACCAAAACTAAGGAGGGCTGTCTTCAAAAGGGGTGTGTGCTGTTTGGCGTGACACTAAGTTTTCAGGCCATGCTGTGTCTTCTGCAATGCACAGTGCCAAGCAAACTAAGCACTGGTGTTGAGTGGCAGCAACTGCATGTACAGGTGAGCCACTGGAGGCATACATCTTCATGGGCCCAGTGTACTATCAGAAGCTGAAGCATATGGTGATGGACAAGATGCATGCCAGGGCGCGAGGCCCCCGGGTCGTGCTCACCCGTCAGCCTACTGAGGGGCGAAGCCGGGATGGGGGCCTTCGCCTAGGAGAGATGGAGAGGGACTGCCTCATTGGCTATGGTGCCTCCATGCTGCTGCTTGAGCGTCTCATGATCAGCTCTGATGAGTTTGAGGTAATTCCCACGGGATGCTTTGGAATTTGTGAAATCCCACTTGCACATTGTACAACTCATTGTACTGGTGTGTCTGTGCTTTGCATTTTATGGTCTGAATCGCTGACTTACAGTGGTGATCTCTTGCATTATGCAGACAAATGTTTTGTAGCACATCATGCTTGGCATTGCAAAGGGTGAATCAAAGTGAGATTGGAATGCGCACTGCTTTGTTGCTGACTCCGGCCTGCATTGCTGTCTGCAGGTTCATGTTTGCACCCACTGTGGGCTTTTAGGTTACTACAATGCAAACCTGGGCTTTCCCTGCTGTCCAAGCCTCAAGACTCCTGACCATATGGCCAAGATGAAGCTACCATATGCTTGCAAGCTTCTTTTCCAGGAGCTACAGTCTATGAACATTGTGCCACGGCTCACTCTAGGGGATGTGTAGGGCTCATGTATATTACTACATACCGTCTTTCAACGAATCTCAGTAGCAACGACTGAACAATGGGAACAACAAGGGAGAAATAGGAAGTACCTAGGCTTAGTGTAGAGCTTACTTGCAGAAAGTGGCGTTGGCGTATCTCACAAAATTTGATGTTATGCCGATGCTCTGTATTGGTGCAAATCAGGATACTCGTAGGGTCGTCAGTCAAAGCAACATGTTCCTCTTAGGGGTTCATCCTTTCATTGAATGAACGCCTGTGACGCGATGAATCGTTTACAAGTGCATCCAAGGGTAGTTTCCCGGGCCTTGCATGTGGGGTGATCATGTGATTGTCGGATGTCTCAATGGATCGAACTGCCTCACATGCATGCGACAGCTGCACAACTCCTGACTGGCAACAGCTCATGTACAGTCACATCTTTTGAGGGAAACAAAATGTCACGTTGTGCTGATGTCAAATGGGATAAATTCACGGAGCATATGGCAAAGTGACATCTTAAGGCGTGATCATAAGTTTTGAGAAAGCTTTTGGTAGGTTTTCTTGGAAAGTTCATTCAGGAGCTTCTGACTGACAGCAGCAAGGCTGGGTTACATGCAGACTGCCATGATTAGGCCACATCTAGGCCGTGTATTTACAGGTCTGTTGGACCAAACAAGTTGCCAAGCTCTGAGGCTTCATCGTCAGGGGCTGTTGCAGATTCATCCTCATTATCAGGTTCTCCTGACGCATCATCTGTGTCATCTGCATTGTTGCCCACATTGATGTCTGAGAAGTCAGAGGCAAGCATTGACACCTCCTGGCCCACATCTGGCTCAGCCTCATCCTCCCACCAGTGCCCAATTGACGCTAGCCACTCATCTGTTTCTGGAAAGTACCTGTACATGACAGCAAAATGAGGAGATGCAGGGGCAGACCCACCAAGGGGATGGCCAGGGGATGCCCAGGGCTGTGCAGCAAAGCAAGTATAGGCTTGTTGTGCAGCAAGCCATTGCTGATCATAGCTGGCAAAACAAAAGTCCACCATGCACGGCAACAGGTATGCTTGTAGACTGCAAAGAAAGGTGTGTGGCGTGGTCAATGTGACATACTGGATTCCTTCACTGAAATAGTCAGCTTTGGAGCCTGGGTCATATGTTTTCATTGGTACATCAGCAGGGTTTGCGTTCATGCCCCCATTAAGAATGAGATCCCAAATTTCCTCGTGAGTCCAAGTCTTGCTGAGCTCGTGTCTGGGCATCAGACGGGTGTCGTTCTTCTCAGTCACGTTGACCACATCAAATCTGCACAACAATGAGAAAGAACTGAGACTTAGGCAACTGCCGATGCTCACGCCAACAGCGGCACTTAAAACGTCTCAGTCTGAATGAAAATGTAATGTAGCTGACAAGGGCTAGAGTACCATATGATGACCTGTCATCCAATCCACAATTGGTCAAATCAGTGTTGCAGCCATCACTACAAGCCAGCATGCATGCCAGCGAGCTGCATGTGAGGCCCTGTTGGCAGTTGTAACAGCCTAGTGCTTGCAATGCACCCGGGCCAGCATGACCCCAGAAGCAGCTTCCTGCAGTCAATCAAATTACAGAGAAATGAAACATACCTGCCTACATCTTGCTGGCATTGATGCCATTCAGCATCCTTGTCAGCTTTCCATTTTCTTTTCTCGACCCAAGCCCGCAGCTCAAACTCAGTCCAGTCTCGCACGGGAAGTGGTTCAGGTTCTGGGACCTCAGGGTCATACTCTTTCCGCAGAGGGTACGGCAGCCAGTGCACAACTTCTGGATGCTTCTCCCGCCATTCACTGGACAGTAAGTCATTTGTAATGGCGTCACGGGCCCTTTTTAGGAGCTCTGTGTTTTTGGCATTGCCTGAGATTAAAGCAACCACTTAGAAGATGTGCTGCTGTGGTTCGCTTGAGTTTAGCGAGCAACGCGAGCTGCTGCAAGGCTTGTGCATTGCTCTGCACATTACCTACCCGTTGTAAGACCATCATAAGTGTCGTCAAGCTGCTCATCATCAAAAACCAAATACTCGTCTTCGCCCCAGAAGGAGCCCCAGTCATCGACTTTGTCTACCCAGCTGCCGTCATGTGCCTCTCGGAGACTCACTTTTTGTGGCATGAAGCTTTCAGAGCGTTGCATCTGACCACCTGGGGTCTGCTGAGCAAGCTGTGTGTCCTTGGCTTCTGCACAGACTTTGAGTATTCTTCGCCTGGCAGGGTGCCTGAACGGGCGGCCGAGCCTACAGCTGGGTCGTCTCTGCTCACACAACACTACAGAAGGGGTAGCATAGCTGGTACTGCACTGCTCAAAGCCCCGCATTGGCGTTGACCAGAGTGATCTTTGCAGACACGACTTCAAAGGCTACCAGTCAAGCAACCAGGGAAGCGTAATGGCGCAAGCTTCGGCAACCACAGTCAGGAAGGAGTCGAGCAACCAGTATGTACGACGTCCGGGGTCGCCAACCTGAAACGACAGAACAGTGCTGAGTACGTCGATAGGTCAACCTGCCATTTTGCAGAAACCCTCAACTTGTTTGAAGCAAGTTGTGCATGCATAACAGCCAGGACCAGAGGTAGAGTACGTCCTGGTTTGGGCTTGCCGCAAATGTCGCCATCCGCCACATTTACATGCAGATACTGTGATGCAAGCTTAGACTGAGCTAGACTAGAAGGGTGTCAGCGTGAGATTGTCATGGGAACAATCAACATACCTGCCAATCCCGTTGGGCCAGGCCATGTCTCTGTCAGCTTGAGCCTGGATGCTACGCAGATACGGTCACTTAGTAGCCTCCTGCAACAGGCGGTGCACTTAGTCCAGACGTCTCCAGCTGGAGGGAGCATCGGGTACGCTTCGCAATATTGCTTTCGCTTCAAGAGATCATAACTCAGGCATAGACCTGACAGCTGAATTTTCTTGAACTATAGGAGAGACTCGTCAGCCTCACTCGCTCAAGGTTCTGCGCAGTACGTTGAGCGCGCAGATCAAGAGACTCAGGCTGTGTATGAAGTCGGGCAATCCAATGCAGACCTCCTATATGTTCAACAAGAGGTACAACCTTTGGGCTCAAAGGTCCCATATGTCCCCAATAGCATACAAAATTCGCTACCAACAGGCTCCAAAAGCAGCTCAAGTGATCAAGCGCAACCTGCAGCTCGCCAACGAGCTTGGGCCATTCCCCAGGCAACAGATCACAAGTTACAGTCAAGCAACCAGGCCAACGTCTATGCTTACAGCAATGCAGAGCAACAGTCTGAAGGTGGTCAAGGACAGGACCCACAGGGCTACCAGGTTGAACCCCAGTCAAATGTCATTCCAGCACAGAACTCGCCCCAGGCCTGGCCCGCTGCTCAGCAAGCTCAGACACAGCCGCCGCGTAGCAACAAAACCACATATGGCTCCACCACTGGCGGTACACAGTGGGTCAGGCCTGGCGGTAAAAATGCTGGAAAGCAGGTCATGGCAAGCAGAGGCTTCAATGCACCCATTCAAATCACCCGTGTAGACTGGGGTGTGCCCCTGGCAAACGCTCAGGACACTTGGGGTGCGGATGAGCCAGCGCCGCAGCCTCTGCCCTCTGCCATGCCTGCTGCTGGCGTGCCCAGTGTAAGGCGAGCAGTGCGCCCCACTGCAGCTTTCCCTCCTCTGGCTGACAATGACTCTTCTGCTGAGGTGTCAGCCACACCTGCACCACAGCAGACTCGGCAGCGTGCTGCACGCCCTCCTCCACCAGCCGCCATGCACTGGCAGAGAATGTGGACAACAGACAGTCTGGATCACACTGGGGATGATGTGCGAGCATGCTTGCATGTTGCTACCATGCCAGACCTAGTGGATGAGAGTGGTGCAGGTAGTCTGCTGTCCACTGTTTGCAAACTGCCTTCACATTTGTCTGAGCACCTGCCTTGGCACCCTTCATGTGCAACACACCTACTTGTCAAGAATTTTACTGGGTAAGGATCAAATCTTGTGTGCACAGGCTTGAGCCTTCCTGTCTGCTGCTTGTACACCAGACTGCTTGTCCTCAGGTGCAGGTCACAGATTGCTTTCCTGTGTGTGCAGGCTGGTTGATCACTGCCTCAAACAACCTCCTGAACCTGTGGGGATGCACGTGCATTGGCAGCCCTGGAGAGCCTGCCCTGCAGCTAGTCCACAGCCTGGACACAGAGTTCCAGGTATCAGACCTCCAGATAGACCCAGCTAACAGCCTACTCATGGCAGCAGCCCGTGACACCAAAGCTCTCACAGAGTGTGTGGCACTGCATCACCTCAGGATGTCACCCGGCATCTTCAGGCTGAAGGGCCGTCTGGGTTTGCCTGCTGGCATCACTGGCAAGCTGGCCAAGAACACAGGCAATATCAAAGCTCTGCAGGTATCACCATGGACTTCTTGCATAAGCTGAAGACCGTCTCTGCTGCAAACCATGAAGCTGGCAGCAAACACCATGACAGCATCTTCAAGTTGCTGAGCCCTCTTGAAGTCTCTGCACAAAACAACTTTATTCACACCATGTATAGAACTACTGCAGCTTGATGTATAATGGATACTGCAAAGCTGGTCAGTTGTGGGTGTGGCCACAGGTGCAATCAGTCCACAGTCATCAGGGTGTGCTAGCTGGCTGTTGTGCAGCATCCCATGACCGCACGGTCACTGTCTATCCTAGCAATGTCACGGCTGGAGAGGTGGCCAAGCACAAGGCTGTCTGGAAGGCCCATGGTCGCGTCATCACAGTGCTGCATGCCAGCACCTTCTGCCCAATGTTGCTCACTGGAGATGTCGCCGGCGTAATCCATATGTGAGCGCACTCCATCACCATTACCAACCAGCAGGACCCACATCGCAGCCTTCCGTAGTCGAGTGGGACTTGCATTGGTGCACTATGCCATAAATTGAGACTGTGCCAGGCACACCATCATCTGTCACTCAACAGGTCTTGCTTCTTGGGCATATGTCTCTACAAAGTCTGTATGTGCCATTGAGAACTGCTTGTGTTCCAGCTGTCAGACGATGATTGTTTGGATGTGAGATGTGTTTTTGCAGATGGAACATGAGAAGCAAGCCCAGTGAACCCGAGGCAAAGCTCGAACATGAGAAAGCTGTGACTGGCATTCACAGCACTGGCCAGCGCTCATTTGTTTCTTGCTCCCTGGACGGTCGTCTGTGTGTCTGGGACTTCAATGCAGGAAGCAGGAAGCCCTTGTACACAGTATCAGCACCTGACGGAGGGTGAGAATGTCAAATACACTTGACTCTAAAACTTTGCTATTGCTGAGTGTGTGTGTTCGAACTGACAATGGCTTTTGGCTATGCAGCCCCATCAATAAAATGGCAGTGAGAAAGGACAGCCTTGTGGCTTTTTGTACATCATCAGGTAGGCATGCAAAACATAGCTCTAGACAACTTGGAGTTGTTCTCTCAATGTGGTTTTGGCCCATGGCAGCTCAGGAATGAATATTTTTGTGCTTTGCAGGCTTGTATGTGGCAGACGTCAGTAAAAGCAGTCCAGTACACACTGTTGCAGTGAACCAGGCCCATGAAGCTCCCACACTTTGTCTGACTTGGAACACAGGCAGCACTGGTCAGACATACTTGTATGCCAATAATGGTGCCACTGTATCTGTTTACAGAGCCTCACAGTATGATGTACCCAGCATATAGATTCGTTCTGCCAATCAGGTGTGTAGATAAGTGCCAATATGGTACAGTGTGTGAGAGTATATCTTGCAGACAACATTTGTGAATGCTGCATCAAACTCTGTGACATGGGGGATGCAAAATTGCTGAAGTTGATCAGCTGCCACCTTATGGTAAACTATATGAGCTGCTTGAAAAGCTAGGACAATGTTGTTCCAGATACTCACAGTTCCAAATGAAATGAATGCAGCAGCAATTCCGAAGGGATTCAATTATATATCTTGACTGGCCGCTCATAGTGACTCAACCTGCATCAACAAGGCCAAGCATCGTCAATGACAGCATGGACTACAGCTGCTTAAAATCACATCAAGCAAATAGGCAGGTGGGAATTTGCACAACAATCTGGTGCATTGCATGTTACTTGAGACAGAAACACAGATCATGGTGTGGCGTACCTGTTGTTGTGATGCCTGTGCCGGTGGGGGTGTGCATCAGTGTGCTCCAGCCCCAGGTACATGCTATCTTGCCCTGAGCTATAGGTGCTTGTGCTCTTGACAAACTTGGAGGCAATGCTGTCATCATCATTCAAATAGTCTGGTGGTCGTAGACTGGCAATTGCTGCAAATTTCCACTTGGCAAACTCTTCGTCTGCAATACCCAGCTTCTGCTGTATCCGGGGCCGAATATCTGCAATGGTGTCTGTGTCTGTGACCCTCAGAAGGAAGGGATCGCCAAAGTTGTTCACCTGCAACAGTCACAACCACATGTTCAGCGATGATACACATTTGTTTATGTAAGAATTCTCCAGGAAGCGTTCCGCCTGAGACTCAAACAACATACACAACAACAAAAGCCAGCTTGTAATGCAATTTTGCAACAGAGTGTGACAACTTACATGAGATTGTTGGTCACAGGTAAAATGGTAGACATGCATGAGCTGATCCTGCTCTGAAACACTGAGCTGATCCTCAGGCACAGCCTCTGCCCTCAAGTGCCAGTACTGGTCATTGATGCCTTCTATGTCATCCTTCTCATCATACACCTGCACAACCACAACTTTCTTCACTCACCCACGAAGCGCATCCTTGCGCATGCCACACTTCTCCAGACTCAGCCACAGTGTGGGAGCTAGCAACACAGACTTTGCTTGAACGATGCTCCGGCAGAAGACAGCATAACACTCAAGTCAAGCCCAGGCATCTCATCAGCTAGCTTGATGGCTGCATGCCACAATTCTGTGACTGCTTGTTTGGTGCAAATGGTGCAAGAGGCAGCACACCTTGTAGATCTTAGACCAGTATATTTGCAGGAGGCGCAGGGGAGTGGAGGCGTAGTCAGCCGGTAGCAGCTTGCGCAGCTCCTCCAGAACATGCTCTATACACGAGTCCTTGGGCAAGCGCAGCTGGTGCTGCGCCACCTCCTCTGCCTTGTCCCCATGAAAGGCAATCTGCAGTCAGGAAGGATGTCAGCCTTGCGTTGTCTCCATCTCAAAGATATGCTGCACTGTGCCAGCACCACAAATCCGGCTTTCTTGACTCGTGATCAAGTCTGTGTCTGCTTTCCACGGAACAGCTGTGCTTCACAGGAACAGCTCACAAGCTTCCTGTGAAGCACAGCTGTTCCGTGGAAAGCAGACACAGACTTGATCACGAGTCAAGAAAGCCGGATTTGTGGTGCTGGCACAGAGCAGCAGGGTGATGCAACTGGGGTTCGATCAACACAACACAGCTGTCACCAGGCAACAGCCTGTGCCATTTTTTACAAGCCCTTCTGCTCTCTGCTGCATGACAGCACCACCGCAGCTTCCAGATTGACAGGGCAGTCTGGTGAGCAGGCTTGCCTTGAGTGTTTTGAGCCTCTCCAGCTGAGGCAGCGGCAAGTCAAGCACTTCATAGAAGAGGGTGTCAGTGGTTTGGCCAAAGTGGTGCAGCATGTCGGGCAGGTCCTGCTCCTGTGTGGGGAAGCGCATGGCCTGGGGCTTGGGCTGCTGCGTGTAGTTGTTCTGCTGAGTGAATCGCAGCTTCTGGGGATCATCCAGGGGCGGCGTCAGGGCTGCTGCTAGCTGCCTTGAAACCTCCTCATATGTGTCCTTGGATGACAGCTCCAGACTCAAGGCCTCCTCCTGAAGGGCAAGACACAGCAGCTCAGTGCCCAACGTGCCTGAGGCAGATTGAATGCGCTTGTGTGACTCTGTGGCCCATGTGTCAAAGAGACACGGATTGAATGAGAGAGTTTGCCGGCTTTGCTGTGACATGGCTTGGAGATCTGCAGCTGGGTCCAACAAAGTGCCTTCTTTTTCCTGGGTCATACTCCCAGGTCACTATGCAGCAGTATTCAGTGCAGCAACCATGCAGCAGGGTTCAGCTTCCTAGCACTGTTGTGTCTACTCGAATTTGGTGCTGTCAGAGCTAGCAGGCCTGGACCAAGTCAAGTACCAAGTGGCAAGAAACCACAAAAATGACAAGCTCAACAACAAAGTGGCACCTTTGGATTATCCAACTTCTTGAAGTGGACCGTTATCCGCCACTTCACATAGTTTAGATAATCCCTTGCTAGAGGATACTTCAAGCTCTTGGCTTCTTCCTGCAGCAGCACAGCATGGCATTCAAACTGGGAAAGCTGCAGAGAGGTAGTGAAGGTTGCACAGCAACAGAGCATGAGTTGTTGCAACAACATGGGGCTGAGGCGCCTACAGCACCTGCTCTTTGCACGGGATCTGGTCAGATTGACACTCAGTACACAGCATGACAGGCTCTCAAGCTTTCCAAGCAATCCCTAGATTGTATGACAAGCAAAAGAACACATAAAGCAACAGCAGCTGAACAAAAAGGGCAAGACAGCAGGTGGTAAGTAAAGATAGGATGGTAGGTCAAATCAACAGGACCAAACGTGTAGGAAGAAGCTGGAAGGCAAGGGAATGAGGTCAGCAGTCATCAAGCAGCATGAATGTCCCAAAGCCATACACCAGCGCTGCCAGCATAAGAGCGCAGCATTGCTGGCAAGATGCGAGTGATGGCGTGACCGCTTGTCATGCACCAAACCCACAAGAATTGATGTGCTTTCACCAGCACTTGGGGTTGTGCAGGCAGGAGGCAGGGTGGGGGGAGGGGGGTACCAGGGAGGGCAGGGCCTGCACGACCAGGATGTCTCCATGCTCCAGCTGGGCTTGGTGGAAGGTCTGGCGCTGGTCCACCTTCTCCATCATCACCTTGGGCTCAAACTTCACCTCCTCTGTCACCTGCACCCGTCCACGCAGTCATCCCTACCTATCCAGCCCATTGTAACTTGCTCTCTGACACATCTCATGACAATGATCAAGTTTACACTTTCCAGCTCATGATGAGCTGGGTACATGTAGGATACACACCATAGACATTCAGTATCGCGCCATCACTCTTGTACAGCTTACATGTATGCAAGGTGATTTCATGGACCACCTGGGCCCGAAACTGAGTCTCAAACACAGCTGCATGAGACTGCTATGATTGCAGGAGAAGTGGTGGCAGAAGAGACAGGAAGCTTGTTGTGACAGCACAGCTGAAATGTCGCATACACTTCAGAAAGGTAGCTAGCTTGTTCGCAGCACTGAGGTGTCATCAGTGCAGTGTGACTGCCATTGGAGGGAACCAACAGAGTGGTGCATACCTCCAAGGGTATGCCCTCAGGAAAGTTGGCCAGCTTGGTGAGGAAAGGCATCAGGTCTGGCAGCCTGTTGGTCTTCTTGGCAAAGCATTTGCCCAGGAAGGACAGCTTTTGGGTGTGGGGGTCGTACAGCTTGAAGAAGAGCAGCAGCTCATCCCTCTCGATGGTGTGCAGGGGCTTGGGGTGGGGCGCCTCCTCCAGGTAGAGGCGCACCTCACTCTGGTTGCCCTGCCGCCCAAACCCGCCAGCTGCTGGCTCCTGCACCCATCACTCCCTGTCTACATTGTCACTGTATGTGTGACCTGTCTGTTGTCCCCAGTCGCAAGCCTTGACGCGCAGAGCGTGGACTCACGGCCGAGCCTGTCGGTGCCATGCTGAGTTTGCATATGATGTTAGCTGAGTCCGGATGTTAGATCTGAGCTGAGCGCTGCCGGTCGCGTGTCGTTAGACACTGTATGTGTGACCTGAGGCCTGCTGATGAATGTGCATTTGTGATTTGGGGCCAGCCTGTGAAGTTGACCTGTCAGCTGTGGGTCTTGGGCACCTTGATCTGCTGTTCACTCAGTGCCGAATGCATGTGTAGGGATACAGCAATCAGGCCTGCAAGCAGGCTGGCCAAATTGCAGGAGTTGCCTGTATACATCTGCGGGCTATCATTTGCTTTGCACTCTAGTGTCAGTGGGCACTGCTAGCAGTGCCGCTCTTCTTGGTCAAGGTGTTTGCAAAGGTAAGCCAAGCCCCTGTTTTGACCAAGACAGGCCAATCAAGACCACAATGCTATGAGCTTGGAGACACACAGACCTGGGTAGAACAAGCCGTTGCACCTCAAGTTCACATCGTTGCCGAGCCTGCAAGCAGCTTTGGGTTTGGGACTAGTACGAGCGCTCACCCGTATATCACAGACTCGGTTCTCGTCTGAGCTTGGGGCGAGGGGGGTGGAAGGGCGCACAGAGCGGTTCTGGCGGGTGGCCCACATCCAGAAGCGCTGCTGCTCCACTGCAATGCCCCACTTCTCTGCCACCATCTGCTTGAACTCCGCCAGCGTGGTCTGCTTCTTCACCCTGAATGATTCTACCTGCACCGCAGTCACTGAGTGTCACACCAAGCTCAGGTATACAGTTTGGCTGCCGTTGTGACACGTTATTCTGCGGCCAGGACAAACAGGTAAAGTTGACCGCCAGCCAGAAGGCCTGTGCAACAACTGAGAAACAGTGTGTCCTTTGACCTTGATGATGCCCAAGTCATGGTGCTCTGTTTTGTCACTCAAGATGGTTGAGTCTGTGATGCAACGAAACAGGACAGGACATTGCATTACATGCAGTCGGAAAGTGATTTGGTCCGTAATGAAACAAAGCAGACCATCACTTACACGAGGCATCACATGCATTAGGCAAGACGTCCACAATAAAGCAAAATCAGATCCAGGTTTTCACCTTGTCATTGTCCACCAGATCAAAGAATTGATGTGTGCCAATCTGCTGCTTGAAGTCCTCATCTCGTGCCACCTTGATGATGGTATACAGATGGGCCTCCATCTTCTCCTTCCTTCTTCGCTCCTTCTCCTCAGCCTCGGCCTGCCATCAGCCACAGCCCCAAGTCGTTTGCAACTGTGTTTGAGCGACAGCCATCTGGCTGCTGCATGATGCATGTCAAGGTAGCACTTACTAAACCAGCATCCTCAAGCCTGGCCATGCATGCAGCAGCAGCATGCATCTTGCTGCCAGGCTGTCTCCTTCCTGCTGGTAGCAGCTAGCAACAGCATTGTGACCAGCAGCACCTTCTTGATGCAACATTGGGATCTGTGCTTCAACACTGATGTGCAAGATATACAGCCATCTGGTGTCACATGACCATGCCTGCAGCAGTCTGGTCCTGCAGCATACAGGACCAGGATGCTGCAGGGATGGTCATGTGACACCAGGAGCTGCCCTGCCACTGCCAGCATTTTGGCATAGCGATGTGCTTCAGCAAAGCAAACAAGAAGAAGAGTCACCTTGAGCCTAGAGCGCACGTGCTCTGCGATGTCATTTTGGCTGACATCAAGCATGATGTCCTTCCAGGAGCTCTCCCTGACGTACACCAGCATGTATGCATTGCTGTACTTGGTCAGCTTCAGGGTGGGGGAGGTGAAGCCTGGGGCGGGGGGTGGGGTCTCGTCCTCACCCCCAAACTGCTCGTCAAGCGCTCGCTTGCTAGGCTCCTTGTACACCTGCATAGATATCACAGTACCTCCTGCATCTAGCACATCTCGCACTGAAAACAGCACTTTGGTCACCTATCTTTGGCACATTGCAGAACACACAAGACAGAAGAGAGTGCAAACACTCACTCACTGTGACATACTTGAGGAAGTGGGCAATGCAGAATCACAAACCAAGCGCGACGCACAAACCAAAGCAAGCCACAGGTCAGGATATGACTTTGTACCTTCTCATCGTCAAATTTGAGCCACTGCTTGGAGGCAGGGCGGATGTAGGCATAGTAGTGGCCTCCGTGGACGCCACCACTGTGCACCAGGACACTGTGCAGCTTGTACAGGTTGCGCACACTGCGGTCTGCTCCAGGGGCCAGGAACTTGCCATCGTCCGCATCTAGGTCCAACTCATCTGGAAATTCATACCGGTCATTGATCTGCACAAAGCACAGCATTGGTGCACCCTGGACGGTGGCACTCCACCTCAGCACTACCCGATCTTTGCCCTGAGATGCTCTGTTCTGAGAACTGAATGCAGCTTGATGCAGCTTGCTTAATGTAAAAATCAACATCGGGAGGCAGTGTCCAGTTATGTGTTTCAGGTCCGGCTGCAATTTACCTGGTCGGACTTTTCTACATTCAGTTCTTCATCTCAGCCAACGGCAAGTCTGGTAAGTCACATTTGTTTGGATACTGTCATGACAGACTGGCACATGACAACTTGAATGAACATAGCAAGCAGGTGGTGAGAAAGGCATCGCATGCAGCAGCAGGACATCAAATGGAAGCGCTGCTTGAAACATTGACAGCTGCCCACAGCCAACCTTTGGCAAAAACACAATACAATGCACAATATTACCTTGACCATCATGTCTCGCTGGAAGTCGTACTCAAAACGCTTGAGCTGAAGCTGAAGGACTGGTGGGAAGTCATCAAACAGAACTCCTTTGCGTGCGTCCTGTAGCACACAGGCTGGTATCAATCACTCCTGTCTTGCTGGAGGTGTGAACCAGATGCTGTGATGCGTAACGACAAGCCTTGTTGCAGTACTCAGCAAGGATTCAGGACAGCCATCTCCACTGGAGTGACTAAGCTGATTGCCTCAGAGTGCTTTATGAGGAAGTGCAGGCAGCCTGTCTTACACCTGTCAGACAGCAAACTGGCAATTTGATTGCACATGCTGTCAAGCCACTTGCAGGCTCAGCAGCAATGCAGGGGCTCCATGCTGCAGGGAAATGACTCGGCCCACCTGCAAGCCATGGCCTTCGGCCTTGTACTGGTTCTGCCCATCCAGCATTTCAACCTCAGTGTACTTCACAAAGGAGTCATGCACGTTCTTACAGCCCTTTACATCCAGCTGCAGATCCATGTAGCTCTCCTTGCGATTGCTCTTGTAGTCAACATTGATGCACTCCACAAAATTGACTGTGTGCCCCTCGAACAAGTGACTGATGGCCCCCTGGACCTTGGTGTTCTGCAAGTCAGACAGCACCAGATTGTGAAAGGACAGCTTGTGCCTGGCCCAGGTCCCGTCTGTGACAGCTCTTGGGCTCCATGCTTGCATACACAGACACAAAAGGCACACTCAGAAGTTGCATACGCAAAGACAATGTGACAAGCCTTGCAGGCTGCCAGAGTAGCACAGACAGCCGGTGTTAACAGCATGTGCTATTCTGGCTCATACAAGCATTGCATCACAACTGCAAGGCCTGCAGCAAGAGAGACGGTGCCATGTCTAGAGTCATGTGCATCAAGATAGACCATGACCTATATGCACAGGATGCCAACAGGACCTAGCATTGCATGGTACAGTCATGTTTAGAATAAATTTTGCCTTCTTTGCAACGATGTACGGTGACTGGTGTGTCAAATTCACAAGCCCAGCAAACATGGCATGAGGACGGGCCAGTCATTTTGTGAATGACTAATCTTTGCAATGACAGAGTGGTCCCTGCTTCCAAAAGCTTACCTTCATCTTTTCCTCCAAGTTGTCACACAGCACGCGATTCAGCTCCTGTACATCATGCTGCATGAACCCTTCCATAGTGTCCCAACCAAAAGACTTGGTTAGATCCTTGGTGGAAACGCTGGTGTCTCCAAATTGTAACTGCAGCAAGCTTCATAGCATCACAGGCTGGTGGCAACAGATTCAGCAGGCACAAGCTTTGTGCACACTGGCCAACATGTCACGATTTGTATCTTGTCAGGATGCCATTTAGTTGCCAATGCAGAAAGTATGGAGCTACTACATGCGTGGGCATGCCTGTACTCTTTGTGCAGCGCCGCTAGCAGCAGAAGTGGGCTGCATGTGTTTGAATGTGGCAGCTCACTGACAGCGTTCACCTTGTAAAAAGTGCTCTGCAAAGCCAGTGGGATACTAGTAGATGGCATTTCTTCCTCTTGTGTCGGCATGTGATAAACAGCCTGCATTCAAGGTACCGCACTCAGCAACACAAAAAGAGGACCACAGCAAGGCAGACTCTGCCTGCCCATGTCAGGGAAGAGTGCATTGTTGAACTCAGATGTGCTGGGATGCATGAAGTCAGGATATCGCTTGCATGCTATAAAATGAGAGTTGTCCTCACAAACAGGGCTTCGTGCAGATCTGAAGCTAATTGCTCTGGCAACAACATGAGTGCAGCAGCATGCACACAAATTCATGCCTTAGTACATTCGGAGTAAACATCAAGTATACCTGTCGGAAATAGTTGATATTGTACAGCGTCTGCAGCAGGGAGTTCATGTAGCATGTTGCTCCCTGATTCTTGAGGCCAACATAGCCTGTAGACTTTTTACTGTCGTAGTACAAGTCCTCTGGCCTTTCAACTCTGACAACCACATTCATCCGTAGTGTATCGTTCACCAAAAATCCAGCATTGGGAGCAAAGATGTCTTGCTGGTTGGCAAAAGCAGTGAAACCCCAGTCATTTGCTTGAGCTGAAAACTGATGTGCAGCCTCTGCATGCATGCCAAGAATTGTGCTCAGCATGCGTTCATTTGCGTTGTGGCTACATTGGCACAACTGCCACATCTGGACATGCCTTTGCAAATTGTCTTGGTGTGGTCCCGCTGGTTCACCATTGACAGCTTGAATGATGCCCGCCTTGTCCAGTTGATGGGCTGTGTCTGTGACTCGCCACAGTCCAGATAGGCAGACATGACTGCTGATCCTGCCCGATTGCCTCTTGGAAACACAAGTATCCGCCTACACAGAGAGGAAACACATGCAGGCAGTATTGAAAAGCTGCATCTTGAGTTCAAAGACTAGCTGAACATACCATGGGTATCCACCAATCATGAAGGGCTCTGAAAACCGCTTCATGTCCTTGTTATGAGTGACATTATGAATGTCCCACTGCAAAAAAATGGCATTCAGTGTATCCCTTGAAGGGCTTGTGCAACTGTCTTGCTGACAGAACAAATGTGGGGCCAGGCCCAGAAAAAGCCTGTCACAGAAATGCACTCACTGTATGCGAGCCTTCCATAGAGTCCTCTTCCTCAGCTTGTTTCTCAGCTGCAGGGTCAACGGTTTCTGTGATCGGCGCATGCACATCGTTGCCTGTTACATTGCATACAACATAGTCGGGCAGGTGGTTCTGTCGTCTGACTGACGGACTGAGAGGCTGCAGGTAACGATCTGAAATCACTCACCATCCATATTTGCGTCCCCAATTTCCTCGACCGCTTCCATCAAAGGCTCAGGCTCTGTTTGATCACCCTCTGAAGGGTCCTGCATGTGTACGTCGTTCGTGGCCATTGCTGTGAGGCAACCTGTCAACGAGGGCTATGTTGACAGCTGCTGCAGGGCACGTTCTGCGGATTTGCGCAACGGGGCTTAATGGTTAGTGGCCTGTGCCTTTCTGTGTCAGGACGCCGACTAAGATCGACGACCACAAGCTGAACGCTGATTACGTCGCGCAATTGACATGTGCTCGACTAGTGTCTCATAGCGGGCATATGTTGGGTTGAGGAAGAAGCATGCAAGCAGCTTGAGTTTAAATTCATTTATTACAAATGAATAATGAATGAATGAATGAATGAATTTATTACAAAGTTTCATTTGCCTCAGGTTATGTACTCTAGTGATCCCTGCACGTGATCCGCGTTCACCCGCACGAGCAATCACGCCAAGTCTGCGATATGGCACAAGTTAGTTTAGATGTGTGAGTGTGGATGCGAAAATGCCCTGCGGGAAAGTAGCGAAACAAAGTTGTGTACTCATTCAAGTTGATATGTAACTTTAAATATTTGATCATGGCAATCTCAGCAGGTCTCTGCTCACACGCCAAGTGAGACATGTGCTTATTGCACTTTTGTTTGCTTTATGCAAAATGAAAATTTCAGTATGATATGTCACACTGTGTCACCCTTTGTCATAATGCAACTTTATTCCAATTGGGCTAGCTGGCCCCGACGAGGTTTGCAAATTCATCAAGGGGCAGGATTTTGCCTCGGGTTCACTTGCAGCCTCCGATTTTGCGTACAACTCAACGTTTTACGTTCAACGTACAACTTGTCATGACAACATGCAGGGCAGGAAGTGTCATCTGTACGTGACTGCTTGCCAAGACACAACCACACATGACATATGCATAGATAGCATACACTTGCATACCACTTATCACTCTTGTGATTTGTCACAGGAGGCATCAAGCATACCTGTCAGGGAATATTAAATGCTGTCTATGCACAGGTTAAAGGGGCGAAGCAACCCAGGCTCTTAGCAATGGATAGAGCAGTAAAAATCAGACAGAAACAGACTTAGGCAAGACGCAGACAAACATAGGAATACCATGCAGAAGGATCAATGGCACAGACAGCTTCAGCAAGCAAACACAGAACAATAGAAGCCTTGGTACAGGGTTGCTGATACCAACAGACTCCACAGACAAAGCAAAGAAAGACCGGAAGATTGCTGAAGCAATCCTGTTGTGCAGTCCTGTTGCACCACATGAGCATCATGTGCCTATAAGCCTGACATCATAGTCTACTCAAACGCCCTGGCACTTCCAACTTGCCAGTTGCTAGCGGCGTCTGAAGCTTAGACAATCCTTTCTTTGAAAGAAGCTCAGCAAGACGAGCTGAGCCCTGCTTGTCTCTGCTGCCTTCCAGCATTTGCTGACCGGCAGGAGTCTGCTGCTCCGGAGGCTGACTCAGCGTAAAGATTGTGGCCAAAGCAGCATCTTGCACGTCTAGCTGCTGTATCAACTCTGGTCGCAAGCCGTCTGGCTGCGCAGCTAGAGCCCACAGTGGTTGCAGTGCCTCAGCAGCCACAGCAAAGTTCAGATTTGGTATAGTTGAGCCTGACCCAGAGTGTCGTGCATTGCTGGTTGTGATGCCCGCAATGCAGCCATCAGCAGTGACAACAGCACCACCACTGGCACCAGCATGCACTGTGGCGCTTGTCATCACCATGGCTGCTGATCTCTGTCGTCCTGTCTTCACAGCATGGCTGTACACTACCTGCAAACATGATGAAGAGCTGAACATGTGAAGAGTTGGATACAGGTAGAAGGCATAGGCAGCTGCAGTCACCACCAGCATTTAACCTGGATCTGTTTGCAGAATGTGAGAGCCTGAGGCTTCTGACACATGAACGTGACTACACTGATGGATCAGCAAAGACCAGCTCTGTAATGCGCATGGCTCCATGTGCATGGGTCCATTGAAGGAACAGCAGAAGTGGAGTAACTTGAAATGCTGTGTTTTGTCAAATGCAGCAAAGGAAAAGCACCTTGGTGATGTTGCCAACTGTGAGAGAGGGCTGCATCTGCCTGTTTGGGCTGAACAGAGCATGTCCAATGACAGCAACAGCCTGGCCAGGAGTGACTGCACCAGACTGCAGGACTGCAGGCTGCAGCCCAAGCTTAGCAGGCGCAGCCTTGATACGCAAGACTGCAAGATCCAAAGCATGTCTGAATGAGTACACAACCTCAGCTACGTGCCAGCTGTTGCCGCTGCTGCTGCTGCTGACCCGAACTTTGATCAAGGGAAAGGAAAAATGGTTTTGATCAGGCTGGCTGTGAACACCTGATGCATGTGCTGAGCTTGGCTTGACTACATGTGCATTGGTGAGAATGTAGCCATCTCTGCTCAAGACAATGCCTGACGCCCAGCCACTCCCAGGAGCAGACACCAACACAATGCTGGGAAGTGCTGCTGCCCATTTGGGACTATGCCCTTGCGATGTCCTCACATGCTCTGCAAGGTAGCTGCTGCTGGCAGGCATATCATGACTAGGGACTAATACAGGCTGATGCTTGTTTTCGTCTGTGGTCAGCTGGGCCATTTTGGCTGCAGATGCATCTGTAACTGGCACCAGATATGGTCGTGAGGTGCAACATTTAGCCCAGGCATCTGCTAAGAGCCCAATGGGCAGCAAGAGTGGAACCTGGTAGATAATCACAACTCAGAGACTGCACGTTGTGACCTTCTTGCTTCCAGACTTACAAACACAGGTTGAATGGCATGCAAACAGGTCTTGGTCTGACACCAACAGCTGGAAAAGCCAACATAAGTGACCCGGTGCAGACCAAGGTAAATAAGCTGCTTGGCAGTCTTAGCTGCTGTCTCCCAAGTAGATGCACAAATCAAGTGAATCAAAAGCTTGAGGCTCTCCTTACAGACACAAACATTCATCACTGTAGCATGTCACGCGAGCATGGTAAAAGATTGAAGCTAACCTCAGCATTGAAGGTGTTGGACATGAGGGGCAGCAGCATGATTGCCACAAGCTGCTTCTGCTGGTTGAAAACAGGCCCCCCTTCCATGCCAGGCAGGCAGCGCATGTCTGCCATGAGCAAGTCATGAATGCCACATTTGTCCCCTGCTGTACCAGAAGGCCAGTAATTGGAGATCACTCCATGCATCACGCTGTTGGCAAAGTGGGGCGGGGATATGACTCCAAAGGGTGAGCCCACAGCAGTGATTGGGTCCCCTTGATCCATCTTGGCTTTGATTGCCCAGTGCACCTTTCGTGCCGATGCTTGAGCTGCATTGAAAGCTGCTATGTTGTAGCCGGCGCTGGGTTTGCAAGACAGCTCCACAACATGTGCTTGTATCTCTGGAGTAACACTCTGGGCCCCCTTGCCCAGTGCCCAGGCTAGACTCCAGCAAGCGTCTGCACAAATTATGTGCCAACTTTCGCACATTAGCTGAGTGTATGATATTGGATGATGGGCTGCACTAAGCTATGCAGCAGTTTTGCTGTGCCATGCATGTTGCAATAGCAATTGTAGAGAGTAAAGGTGGGTTGTTTGCAGCATGCTATGCAAAATTGGAACGGTAACTTTAGTACTAGAGTGACAATGGAAAGCTATACTGCATCGGGAGCTGTGATGCACTGGCCATTGTTTTGAGCGTAGCAAGCCAGCTATTTGAGCAGGCTTGGTGTACGCACAGCAGTATATATACAGCCTTGACCATTTTATGTACAGGAGATGATACACTTGCGCATCAGACTTGGCAAGAAAGAGTACAACGGCATCAGGCAGGATTGCAGGTCATACATGCATCGCAAAACTGCAAAGGCAATTACCTCCTGGCAATATCCATGTAGAAAATGCAGCCTGAATGCGTGGTACTTCAAAGCACTGCACGACTTCAGCCTGACACCAGAAGCCCTCCCACAATACATCTATGCTGCACTAGACATAAAGCGACCACTGATGTTGTGTTTCGTGCGTCAAAGTGAGGCACGGCAAAATGTCAAATGCATACCGAGAGAGCTCCAACAAATCAGCTTGTGTGAGCCTTAACAGCTCAGACCTTGCACCTTGTCTAACGAAGGGTAGGATAGTGCACACTGGAATGAGCACTCGAACAAAGTCGACATCTTGATGCCCACAGACTACAAGGCCTGCAAAATGCAATGGGTTGTCGACAAGACTGGAACCGTATCAGCTTGTTTACTGAAGCCATCGTCTCACCAGACGAGGAAATAGTTGTTGACCCTCTTTCGTAAGCGTGGAATGCCCTGCCTGCAGCTTTGCGCAGGCGAGGATCAGGCCCTACAACCTTGACAAAGGCAGCTGCTGCATGCATCCATGCAAATGGCAGGCGTTAGCACAGTGCACCCCGCTTAAGGCTTGTGGCTGACTTGGCAAAAGGCCTTCACACGGACGCACATTACGTTTAATATCTTATCCGCAAACCATAGATTTTGCGTATCTTCCCTATTGATCTACTCCCGTAGTTGCAATATATTGATCTGCTCTAGGTAGTTGCAATAAGGCCAGCGTCACCAGATTGTCCGCTGAATTAACATCAGCACGGGAACTGCGCGGGCTATAGTTTGAACAAGATAACTTCCGAGCTCTGCTGCTTCCGCGTCTTCGCTTTGCAACCCTTTCGTGATCAGAAGCGCGTCACAGCATGGTGCTTGCGGTGTCGTTGACGTCCACAGTCACCTGCAAACGCACCAGTTTGCCAGCTTGTAGACGCCCATTGCGTGTACAGAGCAGACCTTCCTCGAACGGACCGGAAGCTCCCCGTCCTGAAAGCAACCTCCTGCAGCAAGTGAAGACTGGAGCAACCCATTTCTCCCAGGTACTTGCAACGCATGAGTAACAACGACTTGACACCCTGAGTAAATGTTTTAAGATGTCATGAACAACCTGCCAAATCAGATGGTTTGCAGAAGTATGACATTTTGAGCACAAGCGCGGGGGCTTTAGTCTGCACCAGCTTCTTCTGGTCCAGGTGACACATTGTACTGTTATTGGAATCTTTTAATCATCCAAATGGGTGACAGCATGCACATCTGCTTTTTGCCAAGCCTTTGAAGCTGACTCAGCTGTGCTATATGTAGAGGGCAGGATCCGCTGGAGGCTCTGTGGATTACCTTTTGCGCCACAATTGCTGGGCTGGTGAGACACTTGAGCCTTGTAAAGATGTCTTTGTACCATCATTTTTTTTGCTGTGCTGTGGCACTTACTGTTGACTATCTGCTAACCAGGTCATCAATGAGGTCATGTTTGAACATGAGTCCTGAGCTGGAGACCACTGACAAATGAATCTACTGAAAACTCAGTTACAAGAAAGTATGATGATATTTCTCAGAGCATTCCAGACATCTGTACAAGGCTCATACGAGCACAATCAGTTTTCCAGCCACATCATTGTTTTCCTCCCAAGTTGTTCAGCACGTGGCGCCTTGTCCACTTTTGCAAGAAGCAGTCTTGCATGTAGCTGCTTCAGGCTGTCAGCAGCATCACAGTCCGGAGTGAAGAATGAGGTTGTGACACCTAGTTTTCACGCATCATCCTCGGCGACTATGCTGCCATGACTACCGTCTGGCGTTAGCGTCATCTGTTGGCCACTGTTCCTAAATATGTATCACTACTGTGTATCTTACTATGCCTGCAGCAGATACCACATGTACGACATGTACCAGATTATAAACCCTGCTGCCTCCTGTGCTGTAAAAAAGACAATCGAACTGAGGTCAATGTGTTCTGGCTCAGTGCATCATTAGTGAGTTGTGCATAAGGCATCAGTTACTGTTTCATGCGCCTCTGCACACCTCTGCATGAGTCTGAAGCATGCAGCTGACTCTGCAGGTTGAGTAGTTGTCAGGCACTGATCTGAAAGTCAAACGTTCCAGTAGCCTTTTTGAGTTCAGCTTCCTTGATAGATTGGATCTCAGATACATGTCCCCAAGGATACACTGATTTGCAGAGCCCGGTGGAATGCCTGGATCATAGGTGCTGTGGTTGAGTTCAGCTTGTGGTTCTATTTGCACCATATACCGGTACATGCGGTTGTGCTGAAAAGCAATACAACTACGGGAGCAAAATACTTACAAAATTACATTCAGCTGACTCTTGTGCTGAGCATCAGGTCCAGGAGGGGCCTTTGTAACTACACTTGCACTGAGCAAACGACCATACACTGTGCAACCAAACGTCGCCTGTGTATTCAATTGCAATACTGCTTTGGCTACACGCAAGACAATCTGAGTTGACCATAACGTATATGGACTTGAAGTTATGAACACACTGTCAATATCCTACAGTATGATATTGTCTGATCTGGCAATCTGTCCACAGATCTGAAGACAGAAGTCACAAACTGGGGTGCATACATGCACACTGAACTCTCTCAAGGCACCTCGCGCAAGCTGATGAGCTTGAGAACAGTCATGGGCAACAGAGCACCACTAAAGTGCCACATTGAGTACAAGCCAAATGAAGAACCACACGAAATTACTGACGACACTACTCGTCACTGCTGCGCTGACTATACTACAAGCTGATGAGATGCTGCTGCTAAGCTAAGGTATCTGTGTAACTATAGCTTAGAATGTAGAGCCAAAAACCACCCAACTGCCTATGTGGAAGTCCCCGCATGGTCAAATACATTGATCGAACATTGGCTTCATAAAACAGATTGACCATTAATGGAATTATGCTGCAAACACAAAAGGCTGAAAAAGCTCTGCCTGCAGCTGACTGATAATCTATGGGGCTACTACGCATCCACTCTTGCTGAATACGCATGATGACATATATTTGAAGATTGAGACTATGCAAAAAAAGGTCAGCTACAAAACGAAAGCCTGCAAATGGAACTGACCATCCATGAATGGCATACACCACAAAAGGAGAAGACACCAAAAGCAGACTCGGTTTGTTTCCTGAAATTTTTAGCTCATGACGTTCAACAAACAATACCACAGTGAACATGCAGGCCAAAGCATCCAACACCAACATCTTGGCTTTGGTCTTCTCAGAGCAACACACAGCTGCATTTCGCAGAATTGTAACTGCATTGCAACTGTGGACAGCAGCCATAATCGCAAAGATTGAAGATAGCCCAAATCTGAAAGGTATCACCCTGGTCTGCAGACTGAACAGCCTTGTCATCCAAATCAGCGCCATAACTGTGCTGAGTAAGAATGAAGGAACTCGGCAGCGGAAGCCAAAGTAGGCGGCAAATTCAGCTTCCAGTTCTTTGCTGCGGAAAGTCAGTGACATCCTTCACAGGCTTGCAACACAAATCAAAACTTCACCGCCGTGCTCTCCATTGCTCTCTATTGCCTAGTTCCCGCCGTAAGTATGGCAGGCATGTCAACGTTTTCGCTTGCCCGAAAGCCTACAGCGCAAGTTCTTGTCAGAGGTGATTAATATTGTGCTTTAAGCCGCGGTGACACCTTTCAGTGACCAGGCTTACCTTGGGTTGTGCAACCCACACATCGCCAACCAAAGCAGCTAGCGCGCAGACGCCGATAGCAGCTTATAGCTCATAGTCGTCTGCCTGAAAAGAGAGAGAGAGAGAGATTACAATGCTTTAGCCAGCCAGCAAGTCTGATCACATATAGAAGAAGACGAAGGTCAAATGTGGAAAACATCAAGACAGTCTAGAACGAACTTGAAAACCTGCATATGA
>JAABUP010001124.1_pt1 | contig 56678 bp, 67 predicted proteins | sample 5559201 | NCBI WGS metagenome assembly JAABUP01 (sample SAMN10711887, study PRJNA513373) | rock metagenome | isolation source: Antarctica rocks | place: Antarctica | reverse complement strand
TGGAAAAGGGTTGTCATACGTACCTAAGACACCACTAGGAGGTTTGCGTATGCATTTTGACTTCGTGGTGGTTGAGATGTAGCTAGGGAGCTGCATGGAGTCGTGGATTGCGCGGTCCCTAGGCACACAAAATCATTCTTCATCACCAAAGTACATAGTACGCATGGAGACTAAGAGCGATCATCTTCATTGCACGCAAGAATGCGTAGGTATTATACGACTAAGCCAAGCTATCTACCTGCATGCATTACATGCAGTCGCCCCCTCCCACCCTATGCCTCGTAGACATTGCTATCCTGGGCCACGAAAAAGCGCGCACCACGAACTTGAAAACCCCTAGCTACCGACCCAGCAGGACTATCACTGCTAGCAGTCTGTACACGAGCAGCGCGACGCTGGGTTGCGCGGCTGATAGGAGAAGAATTGGGCGCACGATTGCGTGCAGGCAGCTCCGGATCTGAGTCCTCCGCCGCTTCCAGTGCATCCGGATCCTTACGATCATCTGAGCCTTCTCAGATTAGATCATCAAGCCATCGAAATGACGGTGACGACCTTGAGACGCAGTGCTTGGGAGGGCCTATGACGGAAACAGACCAACCAACGCCCCTACCTACACCCCCTCAATCGCCTACCACCTCCAAAATTACAACATTGCACCTTGATGGCCTGGATCAACCTAGTATTAACAGATGCGGGAATAACGTTAATAAGCTTCAGGCTACAATCAATACGCTTCAATCCAAGCTGAGAGAAAAAGAGACAGAATGCCAACGCCTACGCGAAGAGCGTAGACAGGCATCAAGATTACATCGCGATTCTATCCACAGGGATGACGAAGAGGAGATTGAAAAGCTCAAGAAGTGGGTAGAAAAATTGGATGAGATAGTAGAGAAGAACAAGAAGAGCATCGAATGCCTTGAGAAGCAACTCCTGGAAACCCGAAAAGACAAGAGACTGTTGGAAAAGCAGTTGGCTGAGGCTGAATGTTGCTGATGCTTTAAGCGTTACAAGCCAAGAGGGTTCTACCTACCAAATAGGCCAGGGATCTGAGAGGACGCCGAGAGTCTCAACGTTACAGGGCACAGGCTGGGCTATTCATTGTCCGAGAGGACGCAAGAAGTCCGGATTTGGCATAGCGAGGGACGTGATAAGATCGAAGTCTGCCCTGAGAAAGCCATTATCTCCCTCATGTGTCAACGAAAGACCATAAAGATGGAGCCAAACTTAAGCGACCCGGAATTAGTGCGGTTGGGTACTAAAGGAGGAGTAATCACCAATGAGGAATAACAGGGGAATTAGAGGCCTATGTATTTTACTGTATTTAATCATGTCCACCACTTTTTCAAGTTTGATATGGCTAATAAATCAATCCTATCAGACAGCTTTCTGTCCCGAGCCTGCACCCAATCTCTTTGTCGAGAGAATTCAATCCTCATAATAACGAGCCTAGAACGAGCCTCTTGAAGGCTAACCGGGACCAGGCGGACTATGTATCAGGCAGCCCTTTTTCCAGAAAAATCAACTCCCAACATGCGGTAAATTGCATGCTCCACATTTTGTCATGAGAGATTTAGTACTAGGCAATAACTTAATGTGTAATGCTTTCCCTTGCCTTCTGGAGTATTGTTTTCACTCGACTATAAAGACATCGATCTTCCGATAACTAACGCTTTCCCCCCGGGAACAGAGCCCGACGCAGTTCCTGCATGTAAGGAATCAATTTCCTGCAAAACACCGTAAACCATTCGTATATCTTCTGGTCAGAGCTTTCCTCTAAGTTTAATATCTTGCCGGCCTTTCCCTCCGCTAACCTCTTTATACTTAGGAACGATCCTGCGATTAACCTTTCCGTTCTTATCAAGGCTATCATAATGGATGTAAATCTAGAAGAGGACCCAGAAGACCGATTCTAAATCCTGCATGAAGGTTTGAGGTTCGCCTAGAAGGCCTCCGATAGACATAAAGACCTTGGTTCCTGCGAGTTTTAGGTGTGGAGGTGGTTTATTAGATAAAGTTGCTCCGAGCTCTAATATTTTAAGACGACTTTAGTCATTGGACTGGAGGAGTAGTATCACACTCTCGAAAGGTAAAGTTGACGAATTCATTTCACATTTAAACTATACAACACTAAACATGCTTAGGCCTCAACTCACTCCTTGCCTTCTCAAGTATTCTTTTCATATCGGAGTAAAGCTCTCGATGCTCGGTTGACCATGGACTTCCGTTTGGAAATACTACCCTGTGTAGTTTTCTCATACAATGGATCAGTGGCTTGCAATACTCGGTAAAATTATTGTCCATATTATCGAAAATGCGCTTCGAAATTTAGCCCGCCTTTTCTCTTGCAAGTCTCCTTGTTAAGAGATAGTTCCAGTCTTTATATTCAGGCACGATCCTGCGTCAGATCTTGCATAGGGTTTTAAGGTTCGTCTAGGAGGCCCCCGATAGAAATGAAGACCTTGGTACCAGTCTTGCTTGGTGCGCCGGGTGCGCGACCATCGCTAGTTTTGATAGATAGATCGAAATCGATGAGGAAACCGTCGTCTTCATTCTCTGTGAGCATGATGTTGCCGATCGAAATATCGCGGTGAAGGATGCCGGCGTTAAGGAGCGATTCATGCCCTAGCAAGTCAGCCGAATGTTGTGGGACTGATGCAAATATACTCACCATGGATGGCCCTAAGGAATCCGTTAACGTTGCCTCGCAATGACTTGGCTTCGTAAATATGCTTGCCAGGGTCTCGGGTAATAATGCGTCGATGGACCCGGTTGTGGAAAGGCTTCTCTGGTTCTCTTGATTAAAAGCTTGTGCGAGACCTTTTTATGGAAGACTGCGACTCCAGCTGCGCAGAACTCGACGATCGCTTTCGCAAGAGCGGAGGTGGCTGCATCTGGCCTGCCACGGCCGTTCCTTGCGACTCTGAAGCCGGTGCGTCAGGCTCCTTGAAGGCTTTCTGCCTAAATGTAGTCCGACCACACGCCTTCATCAAGCCTCTTCGTACATTCCCAAGAGTATCGTCGATCTCTCCGCTAAGGCGCACCGTCTCGTGATGGTAGTATCTGGCGATATATTCTACCCCTCCGTCTATTACTTCCTCGATGAGCAACCCCTCTTCGGGTCGCTCCTCATACTGCCATGAATCTTTGACGACGAGCGGTTTCCTCGTTGTGTCCGTGTCACGATAGGCCCTCCAACAAGTCGTGCCTCGGGCAACGATCGCCGCTTGCCTTTTAATTAATTTTGTGAGGATGAGTCGCTCGACTTGACCATCTCGGCTGATCTCGACGTATCGCTTCTCTTCTGGCCCCTGGATGGTAGGGTCCAGACCGAGCTGTTCGTCGGTCATGAGGTAGTAGCCGAGCATTACGCGAATAAAGGCGAGCCCATCCTGGTTGATATCGAAGGAGGACCCGGAGGCACCCGAGCGATCGAAGTGCCACAAGCGCATCCTGGGTCCACAGAGGGTAAAGCCAAGGACGAACCTCCGGTCTTATGTACGGAAGACCTCGCGAGCGTAGGTAGCGAGATCGACCCATGCTTCTTCTTGTCCGTCCTGGTCAGGGTTGCTCTTCAACTCTCCCGTCACGAGGATTTCTGACCAGTTGCGTTTCCGAGTATCCGTACTCGCGTTAGTATTGGTGTTATCAGCTCCACTCTGCCCATGCCCCGCTGTAAAGCCAACGTCCATCTTCCGTTTAATGGGGGTTCCATCCAGGTAGATGCCAGGTCCTCGGTAGATCTGCCGGGAATCTGTCGCACGCGTGCTGTGTTCGCGGACCCACACCGTGAGACGGTTACGAACTCCTGCAGCCATTCGAGAACGGCTTTCTCTTCCGCGCTTGAAGGCCACTTGGACCAGCCACTGCCTTCCTTGTGTAGTGGTGTATCCCCCTCTTGACATAGACCGAAAATGGTCTCTGCCAGCTCCTCGAGTTGTGGGCCACAACCAAAAACAGCTTCGATAAAGTCAGGGATATCGATCCGGAGGCTGGGAAGGAGTTCTGCTCTCAGCGGATCATCGACCTGCTTCCTGTATTGCGATGTATCTTCGAATCCGCCGGTGTTGAAGGACCATGGAGCCTGCTAGAATGATGAGCTGAATGATGGGTGAGATGGGGGAGGGGTGATTGGTTGCTGTATTGATCTCGTGCGCGCGACGAGGTCCAACAAAGCTCTCCATATGTCTGCATCTTTCGCCTCGTTGAGAACAAGCTGTATGAGTGGGACAACATATTTGATATCTAGGGCGTTGGAGGTGATCTGTGAACCTAGGTTGAAAAGGTCGCCAATAAGAGGTTCATTCCTCGTTTGCGAGCGGAGAGAGAGAGCCGCTGTGAGATTTTGCAGCGTGACAATGAGTTTGAGGACGACGCTGTTGCCTGAAATCCATCAGTGATGCATTAAAAAGCGTAGGGTCGAAGTATGCCATCGCTAGCGTATCGGTTCTTGAGCCTGGACATAATATGGCCACGGAATGGATGTGAGGTCTTCGATATGCAACTCATAGAATCGCCAGTGGCCAATTCTTGACCCATGAACAGACCGGTAGACGAAGGCTGTTCGACCGCTGAGTCCGGATCCCATGTGCTTGTAGATGGATATTGTGGACCTCCTGAGACACGCGTGGGGTCGAGGCTGGAATTCGCATCTGGATTGGGGAGAACAATCGCTCCGGACGCTATATATGGAGACGGCGGACGCATTGTTTGCCTCAGCAGCGTCTTCCTCGCATGAACGGCGAACCTGATTCGATTGAGCAGAGTTGGAGCATGAAGAGGCGTTTGTATTGATGCGCCGGCGTTTTCTAAGGCGACGTCGCTCTTGCTCTTGTGTTGAGTTCCCATCGTCGGAGGTCTCTGCACCGCATGAGCCGTCTGCACCACATACATACAGACCGTACTAAGAATCCGACTCACCGCTATTGTGAAAACTTAAGTCCGGTGACCTTGACATCCCTTTCCTGCTGACTCCATTTGGAGGCTTACACGACAACCCCTTGGACACCCCATGACCGAGCTCTCTCCACCTTGGCCATGTGGGATGCTTAACTGCTGTGTGGATGCCTCACATAAATCCGCTTTACGCGATGTTAAGTCTTTCAATTTCTCTTTATCGTTGGCGGAATGAGCGCAAACAGTCGAAGGGCCTATTGCACACTGGACATTTTTCCCGGATCGTATAGTCTGGGGAACGACATCTCATTAGCCTTTAGGCACCTGGAGCTCGGGAGGATACGTACGAGAAGTGTAATGTCGGTTCAAGCTTCTCCTATCCTTCGTCTTGGAGGAGCAATCAGCGTTGGGGCTTTCAAGGCCGACGCTGTTCGATGAAGCCTTAAAGGCACTCTCACCGGGCTCTCCGCGTAATCTTCTTCGGAGCTATCTGGGCTACCTCCCCGGTGCAGTTGTCGACGGCTGACATCGATCGTGCGACCACGCACCCTTTCAAGCAGGTGCAGCGCGTGTTCCTAGGGATACATTAGCGTAAAGAAGTGGCTTGAGGAAGGGGCGCTTGAGCTGCTGTTATTGATACTTGCAGGATCGCCGGCGGGCTTGGCATCAGCCTAGGCCTGCAGACCCCTGCGTCGAGCCTTTTTGGTCTCACAAGCTTCTTAGCAGCGACTTTTGTGGTCGCTCAAATGTGGTCGTTTATGGCACATTTGCTTTGCAAGATATGGATGATGATTCAGTCTTACTATTCCGTCTTCGCAGCCGTGGTTCTAGCCTTCTTGTATTGTCGCAGACAGATCCGGATCTATCAGGAGCATCAAGTAAGTCTTGATCTGAATCTAAATATCGAAGTATAAGCTGAAAGGGTCCATAGGCTCAAGTATCATTCGCGGAGCAACGTGGATGCTTACCAGCGCCTCGAATCCAGAATCAGAGACCATGGGGCGTGGATCGGCTGGAGCAGATCTTTCGCGGCGATAGAGAATCGCGCTTGATGGAGCTCTTTCTATTCCATTTTAGGCAAACTGGAAACACCGTCGAGCAATGCTTTCTTAGTACACCGGCGTTCGATACAATTGATCCTGCCAATCTTGAAGCCTTGCTGTCAACCAATTGCAAAGCTTTCGGTATTGGTCGACGTCGCGACATCACATATCCCATGCTTGGTGGCGGCATCTTGACACAGGAAGGTTCGCCATGGAAGCATTCACGAGAGTTGCTACGAGCACCGCTTCAGCATAAACACTACGAGAACTTAGACGTCTTCAAGCAAAGCGTTGATGACTTGATCGATATCTTGTCAAGTCAATCTGGTGTGATTGATCTGCAGCCTCTCTTCTTCCGCTTAACACTCGATGTATCAACAGAATTTCTCTTAAGCGACTCAGTGAAGAGTCTCAAAGCACCTAAATCCGCTAGTGGGCTAACCTTCGGTGACGCATTCGATACGGCCCAGGCATTCGTGGCTAAGCGCCTTAGGCTTCCTGACCTCTACTGCTGGATAGGAGGGTCCAAGTTCCAGAAGGCTTATGACGATGTCCACCGTTTCGCGGATCAGATCATAGATCGCAACTTATCATTGCGCAGCTTCGAGGAAAGTGGCGTCTTTCTCGACCTTTTAGCCAAGAGCACAGCAGATCGTGCTGCCTTGAGAGGTCAAATCATCAACGTTCTGGGAGCTGCTCGGGATACCACAGCCTGCTTGCTCACATGGACTTTCTTCCTGCTCGTTCGGCATCCAAGGGTTCTAGAGAAGCTGCGAGAAGAAGTCAATCCTAATTGCTCTGATCTAGCTAGTCTTACAAGGACAGACCTTCGAAAGATGGGCTATCTTCAAAATGTCCTCAAAGAAACCTTACGACTGTATCCATCGGTCCCTGTAAATGACCGGAAAGCAAACCAAACTACCTTCCTTCCAACAGGCGGAGGACCGGATCAAACGGCTCCGGTACTTATTCCTAAGGGCGCAACTGTGGCTTATTCCGTATACGCCATGCACAGAAGACCGGACTTGTATGGGATGGACGCAGAGCTCTTCCGTCCTGAGAGATGGGATGAAGACATGCCGATGCGCTGTGATAAGACCACCGCAGCGTGGGGCTACCTTCCCTTCAATGGGGGACCTAGGATCTGCCTTGGATGTAAGTAACAGCTCAATTGGAATCTAGAATTTGTACTAACCGAATTCCTCCTAGCGGACTTCGCCCTTACCGAAGCCGCTTACACAGTGGTCCGAATCCTTCTAGGTTTCCCTGTGATACAATTACCAAAGGGTCAGAAGATCGAGCTCACGGGCGTGGAGAAGCAGACTATAACTCTTGTGCTCTCATCTAAAGAAGGTTGCATGATAGACATGGCTTCTAGGAAAGAGCAGCCATAAAGGCATCACATTGTTCCTAGTATTACATAAAGGTTCTGTGAAGCGCAGCCTCTTAGGAATCGCTAGAAATATCGTAACAGCTCATCTGAATTCAGTATATCAAAGGTATGCTTCCAACGACTTGAGATGATCTCAGGAGCTTCCTCTGAGTACTTAATCAAAGCGGCTACAACGAGTCTATACCCATATTTATAGGGAAGTCCAGCTCGCTCCGTATCATCCAATATTTGTGCTGCGGAACATTTTTCGACGACCTGCTAAGTATCAGCATCCAAAGTCCCTAGCCTAACAGAAGATGGACGGACGTAGTCCTGGGTGAAAACCCTGTTCGTCTTCTTCTGCTCCCAGAAGAAGAAGGTGTGAAGATCCTTCATTAGCGGTGCGAACATGTTGGTGATGTTCTGCAGCACTTCTGAGCCTTCCCACAAGGCGTCTAGGAGTTGCCCTTCGGTATCCACCACTTTAGAGGATACCAAGGCTACGATCATGCGGCAGCGAGTCAAACCCCTTTCGGGGGTTGTCTATGTAGGGAAAGGGGGCATCAGATGCGCGGACCGAAGGAGCTCGAAGTTCTCAAGGCCCGCAAGCAAGCAAAGTCACTACTCGATGAGCTGGAAGCTACGGGAGTAGGAAGGTCCTTGATGACCTCTACTGATGCTTTTTCTACCAGGAAGAGATGGACTGATATGGCTTGCTGACATAAATAACACAGCAACTGCCCAGAATTGCTGTAGAGTATGCGCCACACCATCGTGAAAGAGGAGGCTTGTGTGGAGGGATGAATCACCAGGTATCCCAAAAGAATGTTCGAACCCCGCCGTTTACGACCAATGTGTTTAAGTCCTCTCCCCGTGCCATTCCTCCCGAAGCCGACGGCGAGGCTGCAATATGATCAGCTGCTCGGTCTCGAGGACCTCAAAGGCCCAGGGCAAAGTAAAAGCCGGAGCGAGAATGGATATAAGAAGCAGACCTCGAAGGAGCTATCTTAGATTAAACAAGCTTCTAACCTCACAGTCCCACCTGGAATATTCCCATACCTCCTTTTGATTCCTTCACACTACTACCCCTTGATACGTGACTGCGGGTGCCTTGGACGACCACAAGCTGTGATGTTCCCGTGGCTGGAATGCCAAATGTGTCAACTTCACATCTTTGTCAAGGTGCATCTGCGTGAGCTTCTGGACTCGGTCTTGCATGTCAAACTCGGTCGATGCTGGGCTGAATTAGCAAAGAGATCCTACTTATGCGGTCAATCACGTACTTGAGACAAGTCGGCCACCTCGGACTTGGTGAGTTTCTCTAGGTCGGGCCTTTTGTAAAGCTTTTTAATGGGCAATGACTCTGATTGGTCAGGATGGGCATGTTGTTGCCAGGACGACGCTGTCGCTGCATGGGGACGAGGCATGACCAAGACATAGGGATTGCATTTGATTCAATTTCTTCGTTTCCAATGAGACGGAGTATTTAGGGCGACAGATTTACGAACACCATAGCGCATGTGAGCTTGCACTACGTGTATGCTACAAAACCACTCTCAACCTTCAATTGATCGTCTCAAAACCATTCCTTCGCCGCCATCCTGAAGTTGGAAGTGATTATTCCCAGCGCCGTAAAGGAAGCATTAGTCATGTATGGTAGGTCGCCTTTTCTTAAGGAGTTACAGTCTCTATTCAATCGAGTATAGTGGACGCATCGTTTCTGAGCGTCATCCGGATCCATTAGCTCTTCTTTCTTGTACCGTCGACAATAAGGAAGACCAGTACAACAAATATTTATTTCACTTGGCCTGAATAAATTGGAAGATTATACTCCAAATTCTTTGGGCACTAATAATGAGGTACCATATTTGCTCGATTCTAGTTTTTCTGATTTGATGCCGCGACCCGACAGACTGGTATAGCTGAGGGGTATCTTTTTTAATTTGCGCGAGTTTATCTCTGCTAGTGCTAATCACAAGGTAAGGCAGAGGAAGGATCACAGTGACGCCGACCCTCTAGAGCGCCGGTACCTCCTTAATCTATACTTTTAGCTTTCCACGCTAGCAGAAATCATCCGAGCGTCGTTATAAAGCCTTGACATAGAGGCGCCACTTCCTGCAGACCTCCACTGGAGGAGAGCCGTAGAGCGGTATACATACGTTAATTTACAGACATCAAGAGGACCTCTAATCTCAGCACTATGGACATCACTTTCCCTACTATACGGGCTGGCTTTCGGAACTAATTCGATGCTATTCATAACAGTCTAACTGTATTTGAACCAAACGTAAGATACCCACTCGCTTTGAAAGATGCAGCCTGCGCGATTGTAGATGTAATTAATATGGCGCAATGGAGAATCTGTTTGGTTTCCGATGACGGAATTCCATATAAGACCAAGATTGCTCAAGTGGACGATGAAGAGAACGGGCATTTGGCCCTAGACTCGACGGTGGAGGCGTTAACGAAGCTCATGATTCATTGGAATGAACGGACGATATTCGAAGAGAAAACCATCGAGGCAGAGGGCGAAGCTAAGTCAAAATGCTACGTTGATCCGGCTCTGCCCAAAAGAAAAGCTCTTACTACCCAGATCCATGCGGCCTATAGACCCATCAGTACCGTCAAAGGCACGCGCCTCTTTGAGAAGAAGAAAGAAGCCGAAGCCCGCTTGAATTGTTTCAAAACCCGATTGCGAAACGACATGATCGAGAAAGCCCGGAAACGACACTTCAGGAAAGCCGATACCGTTGCCTTCGATTCTCAATTTTCCGACGCCGGAAGCCCTCAGGCATCCTCACAAGACGCACCTTGCGCAAAGCCGATCTCATATCATCTTCCTGAGCGGGCGGCAGTGGTTCGCTTGACGTGTGAGCCCGCTGATGGCCTGACCGAGCAAGGAAAGCTCACCCGGCGGATCAGAGCGATTGAAGCGCGGGCCGCACTGTGTCATCGATTAGAAAGCTGCCGCCGCCGTCGTCCCCAGCCTCACGTCAAACGGGAGGAACAGGACGCGTCGTCAGAGGACTCGACAAAGGACTCGACAGGGGAGAAGAACGATCGTTTCCCCCTGGTATACAAGCCCACTCAATGCATCTTCTGTCTCGGGAACAAACGCAAGCCATATCAGGAGCGTAATTACGAGTACGCTAAACCCGACGAGATGATGAATGAGGTGGAGGAGCATTTACGCCAGCTTGCACCTGAGGATTCAGTGCTATGCCCACATCTGACATGCAAGGCAGCCATTAGTCGACTACGGGCTTAACATCCAGCGTCATAACCACAGCAAGCAAGCCAACAATCATCCCATGAGAGTATGACGCCAGCCCTGTATTTGGATAAATATATGGGGTTTGTTTACGCTGACCTTGTTTAGCAACCTCCGTTTTTCGTAATTAATGTGCCCTTCAATCTGTCACGGTACGGAGATCGAATTTTAAGATTAGGATCAGTGATATTTTTCGGCCTACCAATCGGTTACAAAGCGCCGAGTTAGTTAAGATCAAGCGTTCTCTAGCAGGGAGATTTGAGGTTATGAAAGACTCCACCTATATAGGTATATATCTAGGATTTTGCAACGTGGTAGAGTCATGTCAGAGGTACGGTCTGGCTGGGTTGGAGAAGGGGCTACGTACTTGGGAGCAGCAAGCGCCAGTAAAGGAGCCAGTAAAGAAGCTAGAGCTCTCAGAACTTATTAAGATCACAGATCTTGCCAGTACCGTCATAGTTCGAAGATTAGACTTCAAGATCAACGCCAACAATATATTCAAACTCGCTGGCCATGCGAGGAATAAAGGATATTGTCTCAGAAAGAAAGTTGATTCTCAGGCCTTTAGCTGTGTCAAGAATAAGGACTACATCAATTGGAGCAGCGACTCTAGAGCTTGCAACGAACTTCGGGAGGGCGGGTACTGGAAGCAGAGCCCAGTCATGTCGGACCCCGGGGTCAGGCCAGACGGCTGCCAGAGTACACAATCTCGCCGCGTAATGAGAGCAACCAGCCTCGGGGAATCTGGAACCGAGACCAACCCCCGACATCATCAGTGGGGCCCATTACTGATGGGCCAATGCAAGCGGAAGACATTCATGAAATGGATTCAGGCTCAGACGTAGGCTCAGGGGAAAGCGTCACACCTCGCGAATCTTCGATCCAACGACAGCCTCGACCGGTACCATCAATCCGCTGTGCGTCAAGGTCCCAATCTGACAGATCCAATCCGGCAGACGGTAATGGAGCGGAAGATCTAAGCGAGGAATATTCGATCTCGGACGCAGCCTCAGAATCAAGCACCAGCTCAAGTGGACTCTCGACTAAACGGGAAAGGGAGCCATCATCTATCCCCCTTGGAGCGGCGTTCGCTCCATTACACCAATTGTCCTCCCTCAAGGAAACAGAGCGTCAGTCACCACCTGCCAAGAATTCACATTACTCGGTACGGAGCTCTCAATCTGAACATTCATGGCTGTCATTGTGAAAACCGGACTTGAAGCCGCCAGCGTGGCCGTACGAAAGTTTCACCAGTTGCTGATGATTTGATTTGAATCTATTGTTATGTTGACCCGAATCCCATGCAAAGGATGCAATGAAGCAGCTGGAGGCAACGCGAACGATCTTCTCGGATATGGGCGCGTATCATTTGGGGTCACTTGCCATAGTGCGAGGCCATTCTCCAAGTGGAGCAGGCGATGCTTAGTCGCCTCATCTCGGGGTATTTTTAAAGTCCTCGAGTTGCTTTACAGCGTTCATGTCTCATTAGCTGGGACAAATGGGATGCGTTCCTAGGTAGTACTTCTCGCATGCATATCTTGGAACAGTCTTATCGTTATAGAACCCCTGCGAAGTGAGTGGTAGTGAGTGCTCAGCTTCTACGCAAAGCTAAATATGGGGTTGTGGAGGTGTTAAGAGTTCCGGATCCAACCCTTAGACGAATGCTAGAATCTATACGAAGGTTACCTCGATCGATGATGCTTACTAAAGACGCTTGCGGTGTGAGTGGCGCGGGAGACGTCGTCCGTTTGCTCCCAAACGTTGTCATTGCCGTACTAGACGTCGTCAACGATTATCGGCCTGTTTCCGACAAAGAAGGATCGTTGTGACAAAGGTCGGAGCTAGGTGTACACGATACTAAGTGTATTTATCGTCGACAGGGGAGGACTAGCGAGTGACAGCGAGCTGAGGGTGTTTATCATCGACAAGTAGGACTGAGTGGGTTAGATACCACGAGCTGAGTGTATTTATCGTCGACACGGAGGACTGAGTGGTCTGACACCACAAGCTGGGCAGCTTAGTGAGCGGCTGCGTGTGTAATGGCGGCCCAATCCATCAAAGGGATCAATGCTCGTCATATGAGAGGCCGGTGACAGGGTCGTGCACAAGAATGAATACAATGACATCTATTATCGAAAAGCTAAAAAGTAAGGAGTAGAGATGTACACGAGGAATAACAAAGTGCGCGCGCGCTCAGCGGGTGCTAACTAAGACAGCCAGCCAATTAGAATGCCTGACAGGCTGTCTCCCCATGCTCCATGACACAATCGTGACAGCCGGAGGCGATGGGGGTTGATGCGTTTAGTGACTCAGTGGGAGGTCTGAGTACTGATGGAGGGGCGGATTGTGGATTCATGAGTATTTAAATCCCTCTTCTATTTTCTTTTAACTTTTTCAATTTTTATTATCTCTTTAATAGGCTTTATTATTATTTTACCCTGAAATTAAGCTTAATATATAAGAAAAGGTATAAGTATAATAAATAATACTTAATGATATTATTATACTCCCTTACTCTTTAGATGATTATTTTATCTAAAAAGGCTAGAATTATTTTATTATAAGTTTTAGTTTTAATTAATTGAATCTAATATGAAATAATATAAAACTTATTTTAAATATTAACGAATGTAATACAGGTTAAAGTCCTTTATTATAATAAATAGCTATTTCTTAATAATCTTTATATACTTTAATCTATCTTAATATTAGTAGCTAAGATAATAAACCTTAAAAGCTTAACCTACTTAATATTAAATTAAGACTTTTTGAAATTTATAAATAATAAGAATTATTTTAATTATTTCAATATTTATTAGATATATTATTAATAATCTACTAGGTTAAAGTTATAAATTAAGATATTATTAAGATATATTATATATATTATGTTAATAAGTCTTATAAAGGCTTTATTAATATAAGGTTAAAATACAGCTATTGTATTAACAAGCTTAAAAGGTATAATTAAACACTTAAAGTAATTATAATAATTATAACATATAATCTTCTACTTATTAACTTTCTAAATATAGATCTTGTAATAAATATCCTTACACTTTAACTTTATAAAGCTTTAAATATTACTTAGGCGGTTTAATACCTTAATAATTAAAAGTAATAACTATCTATCCTTTATAATTTATATATAACCGTAGTCTACTATCCTTCTGTAATATAAATAGGATAGATACTCTAGCTAAGGAGATAAAGTAGTAAATTAAGCCTCCTTAAAGAGAATATTTAAACTAGCGCCGTTGCCCTATTAACTTAATTTAAGATATTTTATAAAGAGGCTTATAAGACGGCTCCCTATCTTTTATAAGATTCATAGCGTAGTTAGCCTCCTTAAATATAAATAGCGTACTCGCTTTATTATTAAAGAAGATATTAGTAAAGCCTTAAAGTTCGTTAAGGATCCTATCAGAGGTAATATACGCTAGCTTAGCACTTACATACGAAAATGATAAAAGACGTGAAGTTACTAAGATAATAGTATAATAATAGAGTAGTATAACCTTAGTATTATAGTATAGTTTATAGTAGAAACTAATCTCTAAAGAACTTTAGAAGTTTAGGGGCAGGCGGGGTATTTATAATTCCGCTAAGGCTTTACGGCATTAGGGTTATATTACCCCGGCCTAACCTAAAATAGGTATGCTTGCGCAGGCGCTAAGATGTCGCATATATATGCATGTACTATAGTATAATAGATTTTAAGCTTACTATTAATAAGTATTATAATAAATATATTTAACTCTTTCTAAGTGTTTTGAATTAATATCTAGGGTTTATTAATTTAGAATATTTTAATATTAAAGTTAAAATACTAGCGTTCTACCTCTAGGTTTATTAATTTATATTACTATTTTAATCTTAATATAGTTAAAATAGTACTAGGGCCTTATTAATCAGTTATATAAAAGAGAGTATTATACTTCTTATTATATAGTTATTTATTAAATAGTAATATAACTAGTAAGCTTTACAAATATAAATACTACTACTATTAAGTACTTAAACTTATAAAAAATAATATTATAAGGTTTTAAGTCCTATTAAATTTAAGTAGGATTTCAAGCTTAAGAGTATTATTACTAGATATTAATTACCTTAAAGATCTACTTATACCTTAATAAAAATAGAAGGAAGTACTTTTATTAATTAAATCTCTTATCCTACTTCAAAGGTAATTATAAAGTTTAATTTCTTTATCAATATTATATTAATAGCTCTTATATAATTTTATAAAATTTTATTATTAAGGTAATTAAGTTTAATATAGCCTTTTTTACTATAATATTATTATTAGCCTTCTACTTTAAAATATTCCCTTTAAATTATTATTACTTACTACTATTAACACTTATATCTTTAGGTTTAAAGATATAATCTTTTAAAGGTTTTCTATTATTATATCTATGATATAAATTTAGGTTAAAATTATTAAGATCTAGCCCTTACTAGGTATTACTTATGCGGTAGTTACTCTAACTAGCCTATTCGGGTTAGTACCTAGCTTAGTATTTCCTAATATTTCACCGCGCCCTCCATGTATCTATCTTCTCTCCTTAGATAGATTCTTCTACTTATACTACACCCCTATATAATTTGCTCTAGGCTGGCCCTTAATAAAAATTATCTAAAAAAAATATAAGTTTAAGCCGCTATTATAACGTCTACGCTTTAAAGTATTTTTAAGTAAAATAACCTAAGTATAGATTTCTTTATATTTCTTTAATATATTATTAATATTAATCATCTTATTTTTTAGCTCTATCTAAAGCTTAGTAAGGAAAAACTTCGCTTTATACTCTTTATTAAAAGGTAGTAAATTAGACCTTAACTCCTTTAAATAAGACCTAAAATTAAAGACCTTTTAATTAACCTGCTAGCGCGTAGACTTTATCTTTTATAAGTAAGAAGATAGCGGCTGGCTAAATTTATAATTAAATTTAAAAGACTTTATCTAAAGAATTTAAAGGTAATCCCTTTAATACTATTATTTTACTACTAGGAGTTTTATTAAGCCTTAAGATTATTCTTTAAGAGGTTTATATTAAGTAATATTAGACTTTTAAGTAATAAAGGACTTAATAAATATAAGATATATAAGATTAACTTTAATATAAATACTCCCCTTTTAAAGGATATACGTTTTCTAGATAAAGAATATATATATATATATATAAGTACGTAGTATTATTAATATAATAGTGGTTATACTTATTATTAGGACTTTAATAGCTTAAGCATTTTAGAATTATTTATTATAAGCTATTAATATAGTTAAATTATCCTCTTACCTTAGGTAATAATACCTTTAATATCATTAAGAAGTCTTTTAAAGTTAATATTATTCCTTAAGATATTATTACTCTTAATTATACCTAATTATAAGCTAGCGCTTTAAGAGCGCTTAGTTTATATATTACTTTAAGGTAATTCCTCTAGGTTATTATTAATAATAATATTAAGGTTACTAAGATAAAAATAATATTATAAAACCTCTAAGCCTTTTCCTTAAGAAAGATAAAGAAATTAGAATTATAAGACTTATATACGCTAGCTTAAAGGTAGTATAGATAGAATATAAAACATATAAAGCTATATAATAGGATTTAAGTATAAGGTATACTTATATTAATATATTTAGAGATAGATATATTAATAAAATTAATCTTTAAAGAACTTAGAAAAGAATAAGGGAGGGCTAGGTAGATATATCTATTAAGACTAGGCCATTAAATCTATAAATATTACCCCGTACTTTTAAGGAGGATTAGCTAAGTAGGTTATACAGTAGTATATAAGGCGTATATATAGTTTAGTCTAATAGAAGGATAGTATTTTTAATTAATTAAAGATTTATAAATAGCTAAAGTAATTAACATCTCTTCTTAAAGGTAATTAATAATATTTTCAAGAAGCAAGCGCGCCCGTCTGTCTAAGAGCACTTAGTGGAACACTCTCAAGGGGATAAAGATACAGATGCAGAAACTCTACATGCCCTCACGCAGATCACAGATCAACCCCCGAGTGCGTATGACTCTTCTGTCCTCAATCAATGGTTGCTTATGCGAAGCAGACCAAGACTTATCGCAAGCAGACCACACACTACGATTCCAGCGCCACTAACAGACCAACCTCTCCAATCAGTCTCGGACCTTAAGATCACAGATCTTCTCAGCTTCCTCCAAAAATATCAAGCTAGCTGTCCGGACTTGCAGACGATTTGCCCATTGTTCGAAATACCATTCCCATCCATCGATTTCAAATTGGATTCATCTATTGGGTTGAGTGTGAAAATTGAGTTCTCTCTTCGGTCGAGCAAGGCATTAATGCAATATGTTCTTGCATTATTGCTACCTAGTAGGTGCGTGGGTATGTCGCTCTAGATACGCATAGATGGCCCTGTGCTGTGGGACTGCCATGTACGCAGGTATTGCTGTTTTCTTGGCCCAGTGGTCGTGGTTGTTGTTGCGGACGTCCTGACACGTGTCCTTTGCGACGATTACACCTCGTCTCACCACGCCTGAAATCACTGCGGATTGGGTGTTTGAGACTCCTTGGCTCCCCCAACGAGTAGAGGGTTCGCAGCTAGCTCCGCGTACAGGCGGATCTCGTCCCCAGCCTGACAAAAGTGACAAAAGCGATAAAAGCGATAAAAGCGATAAATGTTGAAGCGAAGAAAGCGAAGAATATAAAATAACCGAAGACAAGGAGCCTCTATGCTTGATTTTTACACAGCCAGAGTACCTCATACTAGAGATAAGGCTACGCTCGTATTACTTTGAACCAAGAATTTACCTACGCAAATGTCCCGAGGAATTGTGATAGTGAATGCCCCCGTCATCAACAGGCTATCAACTTGACACCGGATGGCAACCCTGATCGCCTTAACAACCTCAGCAGCCATCTCAGCACACGGTACGAAAGAGAAGGGAAGCTGGAAGATCTCACTCAGGCGACACCGGGTGGTAACCCTAATCGAGCCGCACTCCTAACAACCTCAGTGACCGTCTTAGCACACGGTACTCGACCGCCTGAGTAAGATCTTCCAGCTTCCCTTCTCTTTCGTACCGTGTGCTGAGATGGCTGCTGAGGTTGTTGAGGGGGCCCGCTCGATTAGAATTACCACCCGGTATCAGATTAAGTGCCTCCTGACTGTACTCGATCGCCTGGGTAATACATACGGGGAACATGACGACGTGTTTGCGAATCCGTCTTCTTCGAGGTATCAATACGCTTAGATCGCACCACAGGATATAGACTTGGACCGTGTAGCTCGTCCTCACTCAGATCATCGTAATAGCGGTAGCTGGAGTCTACTTAGCCGATGTGGCTGCCTGTAGTTGCTGCGAGCAATGCAGTTCCCAAGTTATAGTTGGGGTCGTAGCTAGCTGGGCAGAGTCGATGGTCAAGTCTAGTGAGTCCCCAAGCGGCGAAGCGGTCGTGGCAAATTGGGAAGGGTATCTTCCGATGTCTCTTCCCTCTTCTTTGCTGCCCAGAGAAGCCACGACTACTTCACGTGCTTCATCGCTGACCCAAGGTCGAGAGGCCTCGACTGTTTCACACGGTTCAAGGCTCCCGTTTAGACCCGATCTATCACAAGTATCGCGATCGGCGAAAACCTCGTTCGAAGCATCGGTAGTAGGATCTATGGGGGAAATTAATTCGAAAGGACCTCTAGTAATACCGTCGTAGGACGAATCACTATCCCTGCTATCGGGAATCAGGATAGGTATTTCTAGATCTATCAGCGGAATTTCTCTTTCGAGTTAAGATGATGTACCTTCGCTATCGCCCAAGACTGATCGAGAATGGACATAAGGCAGGCTCCAGCTCCCTGGATCCTCAGCGCTCTTCGAGAGGTCTACGCAGGGAATAGGATCAGGTTAGAAAGAGAACCTCTCGATAGGTATGAATTCGTCCTTGCCTAGTACTCCGCCGTCTCCCTCAGGTGATTGTACCTCGCTAGCAAACATGTCCAAGCACTCCAAGCTCACGTCTGAGGGCCATTGCCATGGCGTACCGTACTCCGATAGCGAATACCTTTCACCCACTCCTCCGTGTACCGTAGCCTGGATGAGTTCGAGACTGGGAAAGTTTAGATGGTCAGGACAAGGCTGTCCTGGTATAGAACTCATATCGTCGGTAACGCCTGTTACCGGAAGACCTAGAAGCTTAGCCGTGGCTCGTGGACCCTAGGTGAGCTCCATACCTGAGGTTTGATCTCCAGAGTCTCGCCCCAGTATACCGTTGGCTGGTAGACCGGTGAGAAGGGAGGGCGGTGGGCGTATCTCAAGGGGCAGGGTCCTGAGAAGGGCCGTGGTAGAAGGCGATGTTATCTAAGGAGATCGCAGCTATGGTGGAAGAGTAGCTGAGAGTCACCTGTAAGTCCGATCCGTCCCATTCCAGTTGAAAAAGGCTAAGCACATTGTTCAAGTATGTGCGAACCCTGAGAGGCAAAACCATCCGCGAAGTCGTCAGACATATGTTGGACAAGAACATCCGCTTAGAAGAGTTGGACTTTCGACCATACCTACCAAGGGACAGCAAGAGAACCAGAAGGGCTTAACTCAATCATTTGGGGGTAAAAGGCAAAACGACAAGCATCTAGGTGGAACTTCTTAGATAGATGGGGTCAACAGATCCAAAGACTGATGACGTCTTGTTAACGGATCACCAGATGATACAAGTCACGCTTTGATTTGGCGACTTCCTCATAGATAGGCACATTCATTTAGACCGCTGTTAAACCTGATTAAAGCGTGCTTTATGAGAACAGTAGTGTTCAACTTTACATGAACCGAGTGAAACATTTCCACCGCAACTACCCTACAGTTCCCAATGTTGGATTGAATCATGTCAGCGCAACTTTCGCCGCCTGATGAAGCCTCGGTAGCCTCCATGATAGCTGCACGTGGAAGGAGGGAGGCCAGTTCAGGGCGAAGCGAGATCCCATTAAGCTTTGGGTGCTGAGAAGGTCTTTTCAAGATCTCATTCGAAATGGCCCCATTTCTTGGAACAGGACTTCACAGTGTCCCCTATTTTGTGATAGGAGACAAACTTGTAAGGCATTCCATGTACAACAAGCTCCCTGACTTCATAAAGAAATCGTCGCTCCCAATGTGTTCATGATCCCAATTCCCCTTGTCGGAAGGAAACTCCGCGTATACGAATATGTTTCCGCTCCCAATAAGGACTTGTCGTTCGTGCTGTTGAGGAAATCGATGTATGTGATCCATTTCTCCAGACAGGCAAGCTTCAACAATTAGGAGGGTGTCTTCCAGGGTTGTCACATGGCCGACGAAGGTTGGCTGAAGGATAGGCTGAGTGGAGGTATTGGAGGTATCCATAGCAGGTAGCGAAGAGTTTGATAGGAGCAGCTTGGCCTCCTACCAGCATGCGAAATGCGCATATCTCCCGTGCATACCTGCACAGTCAAGTGACTAATATTGTTGACGCTGTGGCTGCTTGGTCTGCTTTCCGGACACATGCTTTATGTAGACGTGACGATCCTCCCATATACTACTTCTGACTAATACTCGTTTGGATCGCTATCTCGGACGATGTCAAGCATGTCTTGCGGATTATTTTAAAGGACTGCCGTCCAAGCACGAAGTGCTTGGAGAAAAGGCAAGTGCAGCTTTTCCAATAGTATTTCCCGCTCAATACGCCCACGATCATGTCATCCAGAGAAAGTATGTGTGATCACATACAAATGTGGCCATCCAGTATATCTCGTGAAGGCCTGGTGTACCACAGATCAGGAAAAGCACATACGATGTGGTCATCCCATTGACAGGTCCGTCTCCATCATCATCTTCGTCATCAGGAAGCACGACATGACTAAATTGATTTTTGTAGAGAGAAGCAGCCACACGAAAAATGCGGTTCGTTGTTCCATTGAATTGTATCAAGATGCGAAGCATGACAGGCCAGATAAGTGTCTGCAAGGAGGTTGAGTATCAACGACGATGGTTGGTCGAGCACAATTGAAAAGACGGAAAGGATAGCTTTTGGATGGAGCTGTATCCCTGTACGATTCGAACCAGTGATGACATTACCGTACTCCGAGCGGTTGTGCCAAACGGTGAATTGGATCAGTTGGGCGACAGATTTCTCTACCAAGCTATATGCAAAGGCTCCGCAGCAACGTCGCATGAAATCTCGGGTCTCCATCTAATATTAAGGGAACCGCCCAAGATATACGGTTGCTTGAGTCCTCCTGCTGCCGAACCTACCACTTCGTCCCTAAGGAGTCAGAGAATGTAAGGATCGCAGGCAAGTGAGGGATAAGAAAAGACTATGAATACAAGATACGCTGGAAGAATTTATGGCTACGCAGGAGCAAATTTGGAAACACAGAAGTTTTGAGGCAAAAACCGAGCACAACATGGGCTAACCCTCGCTCCATTATAATGCAAATGTTATTGTCATCCATTAACTTATGCGCACTGTTAACAGCAATGTCACCTCATTGACTTCGCTATCTGTTGTTCATTCATTCCAGTGGTCGATTCTCTTCTCCTCTCTATCTCAAAAGCCGCAATCTCCCCGTCTAGAGCTGCAACGCCCGGCAGTCTTATCTCTGCGCCCACATTCCTCACTCTCGGTGTATTCTCCTCGTCACTATCGTTATCGCTATCATCCTCGTCATACCCCGGGAAGCTGTGCTCGTTTTTGATTGGGGCGATTCTGTCAGGCAAGTCGCCAGAGGAAATGGAATGACGGTGGCTGTAACCATTGCTTTTGATACGATTGAAATGGGAGCCGAGAGTTTGAAGATCCCGGCCGTGAGATGTAGACTCGAGCATCCGGTCTTGCTGGGCCAACTGCCTCCCGCTCTGTTCACCCAGTCCGGCTCCAGGGGCGGTAAAAGGTACTGTGTTGGCTCGACGAGCCATCTCATATTCATCCATTTCCCAGTGCATTGCCTCGCAAGCTCGCCAGGGGATTCCGAGCTCGTTTGCAATAGGATTCCAAGGTCACGCTTGAGTCTGGCAGAGTTAGTGCCTGGGTTTTGAAAACAATGTAGAATAATGGCATGGAAGTACAGGACTTCTAGTGACGACATGGCCCAAAAACATACCTCTCGTATATTCTTGCTAGTCTATCTCGTTTCGCCTCGTCCCATTCGCTACGACGTTCGAGGTAATTCTGATAGTGCAATCTGCAACTGATGGCACTACGACCGGGCAGCTTCTTGCTAATATCTTGCCATTTCATGCCGTATCCACGTAATCCGATAATTTCAGCATCCTCGGCCGGAGACCATTTTGACTGCTTTTTTGCTGGCGACGGGCTAGGACGCTTATCTGCAGGCAGAGGCCGTTTGTCTGGAACGATTCCAGAAGGCTGCTTTCCTCTAGAAGGTAGACACGGACTGGTCTTGAGAAGCTTCTCGGTATCCATTCAACGATAGGATTAGGGCGTGGAGCCCACGTACTTATGGCTTTGTGAATGTCTCTTCGAATTTTCGATCGTGTTTAGAGGGGAAGGAGAGGTTGGGTCGCTAGATCAAGTTCGGATAGGGGGAAGAGCTGCTTCATGTAAAGACGCCTCACCGACATTCCTCCGCTCATAATCTAGAGCCTTCTCGACGCTAGGAACAGCCAAATTGACCGCCGCAGGACGGTACGTAAGCTGCGTAGCCCCTTTTTCCGCTTTGTCTACTGCGAATTTCCAATATTACAGCATCTTTTCCATACAAGTCTAGTCCTAATGGTATCACATGGTAACGATGAAAAGCCAATAATTTCAGCGAGACGCCCAAATTCTGGGCAATGTGGAGACGGGAGGGAACTGGGACCTGCTGCCGTCCTACGTTGGATACATTTTGAACAGCTCTTCCAACCCTTCAGCCCCATGAAACGATGTTGTGAACGCTTTGCTGATCTCGAACGAACGCTCCGGTTTTACCTCATGTTCATTTCGGCCTTTGAAGGCGTGGCTGGCTTCAAACTTGAACATCTTTTCTTATCTTCAGTCGGTATGCCAGCTATCCAATTAGCATCCTCTTCCTTCGTATGACTCGAATTAGATTCCGTTTTTGTTTGATGGATTTCTTCTGCTGGAATCTGCTTCTAGGTCTTCTCGACCTTCTCAGTGTTTGCAGGTGTCGGCTCTCGTGCAGGTATGGCTTGCGATTTCCTTGTGCGAATTTGGATTTCTCTTCCAATTTCTGATTCATAACGCGCCGTTTCATTATCCGTCCGTACTGTTTGGCATTGACGTAAATGGGGGCTTGGTCAGAAGGGCGCGAAGTACCCTTTGAGTGCGGAGATTAAGATCGAGGAGTGGTCGCGGTAGGAGGATCTGGAAGCTGAGACATCAGAATCGTAGGGGAAGGGTGATATATATAACTCGAAGGTATATCTCGAGCCGTCCGAGGAAAATGTGGAGGCTGAGAGCCCTGAGGAGGGCAAACATTCGGATAATGCTCTCGTGGCTTGTAGTTGGATGCGTTTTTCGGATACGTATGATGAAATGGTGTTGCACTTGAGTAATCGACGGCGCTGGACCAGGGTTTGGCAGGAAGGGCATATTCTGACTCCTGGAGAAGCTGCGATGCTGGATTCTGAGTATAGTTTCTCTGTCCTTGGAGGGATCCTCTTGCTGTGTCAGGTGTGGCATAGAATCCATCCATCGCAGCAGGAGCAGAGATTGCATCTTTGACTAGCTCGTGGGGAGTCCACCCGCCATCAACATGGCAGTTGACGGTGTCACTTCTGAAAAGCACTCTGGTCGGTACCTGTATCACGGGATGAGAGAAGCCGAATGCAGGCTCTTCTTTGGGTACAACGTCGACATCAGTTCCAAAAGCTGAGTAGCGACTTAGACCTCCTTGGTATTCGGAAGCCATTTCGCGAGACTCGTCCTGGAAGACAACATCCCATTTTTCTATGGGTGGGGTTATGAGCGGAGTTTTAACGCCTCGTTTGCATACCCTATTAAAGTTCTTGCAAGTCTGGCAGTCGGGAACACATTCGTCACATTTCCAATGTCGGTCCCTGCATTTCAAGCACCCGGTTCGGACCGTTTTCAGTCTCGCTGCTGCTGCGGCGGCGGCGGCAGCTGTAGCTTCTGCAGGAATCGATGGAGCCGCACTTGTATTTGCCATTGATTAGTCACGGTTGTACAATGCTCATCAGCAGCACTGTTACAAGCCTCCAAGGTGAGAGATTGGTCTTTGGCCAGGAGGCTGGTGCAATGGCGTTGATGTTGAAATTAGTGACGAACGGCTTAAAGTTGATAGCTTATGTACCTACAGTGTCAGCCCCAGCGCGATGCTCACCGGCAGAACAAGGTATGTTGTACAAGGATTGGGCGTTGATGCAAAAAGAATGGGGCCAGGTGTCCTTGCTACCATCAATGGATCTTCTTCTCGAGAATGGCCTTCAGGTCGGTTCAACACCCGAATAGGTGGTGGCAGGTGCATGGGGTAGGTGACCCTGTTGCTTAATATGCTTTCAGGAGAAACATCGTGTCTGCTGGAGACTAGAAATCCCTGAATGGGAAGCTCCCATACTACATGGTTGATTGGTGTGAGATCTAGCAGCGACAATCGTGTGCGACTGCTGCATGGGTACTAGTGGAGTCCATGTTCTGTCAGCAGCTCGACCTCTTCAAGTCAGGGGGTGCAAGGTCCGTCAGCGGAAATCGTATACACAGGAACATCTCATTATATGTGGGTACCAATCGTCAATGGTCTGGCCATTTGGTTTCGGCAACAATCTTACCCCCCGTCTTCACTGATGGGATGTTTTAGAGCTTTTATTTTCAAATGTAGATACTTATAATTCTTTACAAAAATTGAATGATTATAAAACTTACTTACCTCAAAATTTAATTGCGATTTGGTGTTGCCAAGGAAACTGAGACTTCGCAAGGATCTACTTTACGGTAGTGAAGTTGCTAAAGCTTGCTAAGAGAGCAGAATTACAGTACCGACAACCCTTTCAAGAATTTCAAAGCAGTCAGAATGATGTCAATCAAAGAGCTCCTCAATTCCAGACACCAACTGGACATCCCCCCTCTCGAAATTAAAAAGTGCTATTCCAACGCAATTTTTCATCTTTGGGTACTTAATGTCGAACCGTGCAATGAGGGACACGAGGCTTTCAGGGCCGATGACACTTTCCCGAACGAACTTCGACATATCCTCGGTCCAGTCTTCTGGCCGTCTGTAGGATGAAGGCCTTTTACCGAAAATGCCGAAAGTATTCCGGACTTCTTCCTCCTGGTACTTCAACACTCTTGCGTCGTCGATGCTTGTTGACTTCTCTTGAGTGTCCCACCACTCGCGCCATTGGCTGTGGATCCGATCTTCAATGTCAGATGCATCCATCTCTATTATCTTTATTCGCCTTCCCCATAACGCTGGGCTTTGCACCTCGACGAGGTATGTCTCACCTCCCATGTCAGCATGAATCCGATGTTGTTTGGTTGTATTGGATGAACGACCAAGGGCGAGCTGGATTATAGATCAGTGATTGAGTAGGCACGGACCATAACAAACGTACCGAAAGTGAAGGCATGCGAAGGGATCACCACCACGGCAGCGTACCTTAAGAGTCGGGAAGTCTGGATCAAGGACAGGCGGATGCGGAGGACTAGGGGCACGAATTTGGTGAAGATGCGCGATGAGCCAAGTTCAGCTGAGAACACTGGGCTCTTCCGAAACAGGGAGCTGATTCTGCGTTAGAAGGCAGGATCGTTGGCTCTTCTTAAACCTTTGTGGTACAGGATCTACACTAATGCCTTCTTCAGCTCGGCTTTCTGTCTAGGATAGTTGTATCACCATGCAAAGATTAACGTACTGGCATCCATACCCACGCGCTGATATGAGGTCATGCCAGGTCGAATCACCGCCACTAGATTAACAAACGGTCGAGTAGTCCATACATTCTTTGTAGCGGATGTCGAACCGCATGACTCTATCCATACTGGAAGTGCCGCTATCCTGGGGACAACCTGCCCTTCACGCTTGATGGCCGATTCAAGACCCTGGTATACTAAGCTCGCATCGTCGTTTTGCGATACCGCTTTACGTCAAAACTTTACCATTTTGACGAAAGAAAGGTTCCTTTATGCCTTTCCGGATGGCGCGATCGACCACCAATGAGTAAGAATCTCTACTGATGAGGTTTAAAGCTCTGGCGCGCAAACCTGGAAGCGTATTGATTCGCTGATGATATTAAAGAGGTATTCAAAAGACGCTATTCATGTTCTGGACCATCTCACTTCAGTCGCCTCATCTCATGTTCTGGCCTGTTTCTGCCTCCACCCTGTTGAAGTCGCGGCAATAACGACAACGCCTATGTTCGCAGTACTGCGTCACGCACTTCTCTTCGAAGAAAGCTGTCATAATTTTGCAACGACAGCACCACTCCGCCTCGACGCGACTAATTACTCCTTCAAGTTGTCTTTTCGTCTTCTCTGCACGTTACAGGTTGTAACTGTTGCAGAAATCACGAAGCATACCCAAGTCCCAATCCCTTGGCGTTGCATCGTTGTCGACAATACATCGCGCGGTTTGGTCGTCCCCTCCTCTCGTCATTGCTTCATACTCGCTCCTCGCCAGATCTGCGGTATTTTCCTGATAGCCTTTCATCTGGGTGAAATCTTCGATCAATTCCTTTAATTTTCCTTGCCTTGCCAAATACTCCAACCAGCCAACTTCGACGCGGCCAGCCAATTCGGGCCAATGCGTCTCCAGCAAGATGTGTATTGATTTAGATTCTTCCCCGTTATAAATTAGGCCTTAGGCGAAGTCGGTCATCTCAGGGAGCCAGCCCGGCGGTGGCGAGGTGTGGGAGCTGAATGACGATCCTTGAGGACTGTCAGGCCGAGAGGACCTTTGAGGAGGGATGTAGCCTGCATAAGGTCAGAACGGAAAGATTAAGTCGACAAGAGCGGAGAGCCAACAAAAGTCTGCGCGATCGACCGAGAGTCCAGTCTCACCGGAATCGACGTTAACCCCTCCCATATTGAAACCGCTATGATGAGTGTGAACTATCTTCCCTCCTAGTATTCTTTTCTCAGGTGCCACTTGGACGTGCGATACGCTTAACGCGTAAAGCTCCATAGTATTAGATATATCGCGGCTGAATAGTTTCCTTGATGTTGATGTAGATGTTCTTCTACAACTAGTGCCATGATTGAGTATACGCATCGATTCGTTTGATGCTTCATCCGGTATTCTTTCTCGACTCTTGGTGGGGTAAAGTGAGCGAGGAGCTTCAATCTTCTAGGAAGATTGAAACCGGTCAGCTAGTGATTAATCTTGAGGGTGGACAGGATCTTGACCTCTTCCTTGTCTGCTTGCTTATCGCTAACGGCTCCCCAAAAATCAAGTCGATCAAATCATCTCACTAGTTCAAAGACCTCACAATGTGATAATTAGGACATGGTAGAAAGAATGGGAGATTTGAAGGTATACCGATGGCGATGAGGGTATGATGAGTGGTAAAGGGAAAACGAGGGATTTATGGGGACGACATGCATTGGCAATTCCTTGCTATCCAACCTGACAACCATGACAGATCAACTCTGCAAGTGTTCGATCCCGAAGGTCTCCATGTGAGCAACGGACTGTAGCCGCGTGGCTCTGTAAAAGGCTACGCAGGAGAGTAATGTATTCGGTGCTTCCAAAATGTAGATCGGAGAACTTGAAGTCCTCGAACTCCGCGCAAGTCCTGATAGTCTGTTGAAAAACCCTAGTGTGACGTCTAGTATCTTTGCATCCTTCACCACATACACCGCCAAGCGGAGAACAATTCGGCACTCTCAGTTACCAGTTCGAGGAGTGCCTTGTTGAGTTGATCGCTGGCAAAGACTTTGTGCTACTCAGATAGTTCCGACCATATTCTGTCGACCGTGATGCCTGGAACAAAGGACATGGATATGTAGGACGTCGTATTCGAAACCATCAGGCCGAGAGGCTTCGGCATTGGAATATGTGGAGTGTGTCGCGCAAGGTACCGCACGCTGGTATGTTGTGTGTGATAATCAAGGCTTGGGACCTTGGCCACTATATCTGCACCGCACCTAACGACCGCATGACCGGAGCATGCTTTGGACCGCCAGATAAATTGACTGGACTCGATGGTGGTGGCGAGATTGATTGACAAAAATTGGGACTGCGTCGTGATGTCGTGGGTGCTGACTCCCAGGAGATTTTGCACAGATTCTGACAGAGGAAAAACTACCGTTGTTACGCCGATAGAAATGTCAACTCGCTCGTCCACAAGGCGTGTACATGCTTTTTGATTCGCTCAACCCGAAATTGAAGCAGACAAAACTGCAACTGACAAGCGTAGCGAGTGTGCCAATGCCCTACCTGCAATTCCTTGAGAGTGTGACTCATCTCGAAATTTAATCAAACAGGCCACCATTGGCCCATGTATCGTGATACACTTTACCTGCACCGATGGCGTCGGTTTCCACTAAGCCGTGAGTAAAGAAGGCAACGGCAGCCCCAATTTTCCTGCAAGACAAGCCCATGGGCGATTGAGAGCGATTGTGGCTCATTTTGGAGACCGCTGGGTTGCAGATTTTGTGTGGTAACTTCTGGTTCGTCCAGCTCATCGAAGAGCGACGGGAGGGAGTGGAATCGTGGAAATCGGATAACAGGAGCCGTGTTACCAAGTCTACGGCGATGGGGCGTTGGGGCGTTCGAACTTGCGTCTCAAACTTCTGCAGCAATCGTTTTGCGTTCCCGAGTGCTCCTAGGCAGCTTCCCATTCCTTAGACAATAGGGTCTGAAGAAATGGAAGCCGAGAATGATACACAATGCAGATATTGTTTCTCGAGGATCAACCAACACTGGCACAAGGCAATTTCAACGGAGATGATATATTTTGATAGTGACAGATGAAAGTAGCCAGAAATCACCGGCATCTGTCTCCATGGGCGGGCTTGGCCCTCTTGCGGCCAGTTCTGCCTTGTGTCTCAAACTCCTATAGCAACCGCTGAGCGTTTCCTAAGTCGCCACTGGGCAGTCCCTCGTATTCGTAGCCCTTTCCCGCCCGTCTCTTGCCGATAACGTTTGCGGACTCCCATTCCTCCTCTCAAAGTACGCAAGTTTGAGCCGCAGAGTGTTGTGAAGGCGGTGGAGAACTGGCGCTGGGAGGGTTTACGACCACTACTAGTCCGTCCTCGTCTTCGTCAACGATCCGCCCGCGTGGATACCGGGATGGAGCTTCGTGGAGAGAGGCCGGCACATCAAGAGATTCGGTAGCAGATTTAGGTGCAGTGAGACCGTCCTCTTCGTTCGTGTGGAGGTTGAGGGTACGCGCAGGTCCAGCCTTTGGCTGTGCTCTGGTGGCCCTAGTAAAAACCGCTTTTCTCGCTGGTTTGTTCATTGTCATCCTTAACCGCGAGGTGCGTTATCTACAATTATGTATTAGAAGGAAAGGCCAGGACGCTAGTCAAAGAATTGGGAGGGGACCCTGACTGTCAGCAGGCATGCTGGAAGGAGTCATGGTACTGTCGCATATTAGGCATGGTCGTTTGAAGACAGGCCTAGGGTCCGAACGACTCAGAGCGAGAATCTTGTCATGGACGGCGTCATCTGTCTCGTCGAGAAGGTCTTTCGAAATTCATTGGTCGCGGCCTGCCAGCGGCGTTCAAGCTTCCTCCAAGCGCACAGCGGACAATAAAGGTTTCAACGAGGGCGGCGAAGGTAAAACGAGGCCCAAGAAGAAGAAAGTCCGACAAAATGGTCCGTCCCCAGGTTCATCCCAAGGCCCTTCCCGCTGTAGCGCCAGAGCCGACCGGTCCCCTTCTGCTGCATCACTTTCTCCAATTTGCCCGTCATCTTTGTCTGCCTTTTCTTTTGCATCAATGTAGGGACCATGTCCGATGTCTTTGAGGGAACTGCCACCTGGCTTCGTGTGTTTCGGACATCGACGAGGGGCCAGTGTCGGCGGATTTTACTGCTGTTGGAGGAGGAGGAGGTAGTTCTGCTGCTGCTGGAGGAGGAGGAATTAGTGGTGGAGGGGTTAGTGGTGGTGAAGGAGGTGGTGGTCTTCTCGCGAAGAGTGACAGGGCTACTCTTTTAGCAGTGAACTCAGCCAGCGAAAGATGAAAGGGTCGTACCCAGCTTCTGAGTCTGGCGCCGAAGTGGACTGACGAGAGCCGCCTGCTGTCCTCCCCGCTCATCGGACACGCCGCCGCCGGGGCCAGCGCTTCCTTCACGCTCGTCTCCATCTCTGCGCGGAATGGGATGGGATGCTCAACGGCACCATCCGCTGTTGCGCTCCGGTGGTCGACACTGGCTGGGAAGATTGGTTGATTCCAGAGTCGTTGGTGGCCATGCGACAGGGTCGACAAAGGGGGCAAGTCTTCTCAACATCGAAAAGTCTCTGGTGGAAACATGGAGAAGGGGGCGTCGGTGCAGTACTCTGCCTCCACCCTATCCTTGTCCGCGTACACCCCGTAGACGTGCATCCATCCATTTTAGGCTTAGCGAGTCCTGGATTAGGCTTAGCAGATGTTAATAATTTACTTCCAGGGGATAGTATAAGGCTGACGCCTAGACTCGCTAAGCCTAATAAAAGTAAGTATATACTTATAAGGGCCGCGGGTCTACGCCTACAAAGACGGGATTATACGTAGATAAAGATAGAGTATATATAGAGAAATAGCTTATATTAATAGGAAGGGTTTAATAAAGGTTATTACTATTTTATAAGTAGTCGACTAGGATATTAAGTTGTAAGAGGCTAGGATTATTAGATTTATTATCTACTATTACTAGCTTAGAGTATATATTCTTAGACTTAAAATAGAATATTATATTATATAAGAGATATATAATTTAGGATACATAATAATAGATAAGGAATTATTACTAGCCTTATAATATTAAATCTAGAGACCTATCCTTAATTACCCCTTATAATTAGGGCTTATAAGGCTAATCTATATATATCTTAGTCCTAGGGCGACGTAGGCTACTAAAGCTATTACTAAAACCTATTAGACTACTAGAAGCCCCTAGGGCTACTATTTTAGAGAAGAATATAGATGTATATAGATATTTATTAAAATAGCCTCCTTTACCTAGTAATTATAAGTTAAGGTCCTATTTAATATATAGATTTTAGTAGAGGTCTTATAGAATTAGTTATATATTGATTACTAATAGACTAATCTATCTAGTTTTAAGGGTAATATACTCCTTAGGCTAATACATATATTTTAGTCTACTTATATCTACGTTATAAGTCGTAGTTACTAATAGATAGGCGTAGTAAGGTACGTTAGGTATAGGTATAACAGGTGAAGTAATAAATAGATTTAACGTAGTAAATTATAGAATAAGTTATATCTTTATTACTAATAGTCTAATTTACCTGATTTTAAGGGTTATATACTCCTTAGACTAAAATATATCTTCTAGCCTATGAGAATATCTATAATAAGTCGTAATTACTAATAAGTATGTTATAAGCATAGACTAATAGTCTTTACACTACGCCTAGCGCAGGCACTTTTCGTCATAGTCGAGTGGATTATTTTAGGGAGCCACTTAAATCACATATAGATTAGATAGATTAGTTTAGTAAACTACTAGTCTTAGCACTAATTCCTATATCTATATAGAAGGCGTGATTTCCTATAGATAGGAGCTTCATACTTATCTTATATTATAATCCTTATTATAACTCCTAAGTACTAAATACAATACGTTATACTAGATCTATTTAGTAAAAGCATACTTCCTCTTCCTTAATACTCCTCTCTAGGAGAACTAATTATAGGTCTACCCTCTTCGGAGTAAGTAGAACCGTAATAAAGTAGGTAAGATATTAATATACTTAGGTATATTAATAAGGAATATCTTATTATATAGTATTTAGTAGTAGATAGATTTATATAATAAGAGCTATTCTTTATGCTAATAAACTAATTTCTAAAAACTTTAAAGCGTTAAGTTCCTTAAGTAAAGGTAATAAATTTAGCCTACTTATATTTATATTATATTATATTAGCGTAGAGTACGTAGTATATAGAGGAAAGGGAAGATTTTAATATTTATTTATGAAGTATACTAGGCTAAAGCTAGTATTAAAGAGAGTTTTCTTAGAATATATTAGCTTACTTAGTATAGGAGATATTTAGGATTCAAAATCCAGGGTATTCTAATATAATAAAGAGATAATTAGTGTAAAGTATATAGTATATAAAGGAAGGATAGGGCTTTAATATTCGTACTAGGCTAAGGTAGGAAGGTTATTAACTTCTCTTAGAGTATATTATCTCGCTTAGTACGGAGGTATTTAGGGTTTAAAATCCCGTGTATTCTATTATAGTAAAGAGATACTAATCTTAAATATATTTAAATATATTTTAGTAGTTATTTTAGGTTAGATAGTTATTATAAGTAACTGTATAAATTAATCTAAACGACGTTATTATAGTAGCCGGCTTAGCTATATAGTCTTAGTATCCGCCTCCGCCTCCGCCTTAACTACTAGTACTACAACGTAATTTACCCCCTACCTGTCTACATCCCCCTTAAAACCGCCTTAACTATATTTCAATCTATATTCCTCCCCTAACTCAATGCCAAATGATCCCGGACAACTTGGAAGGCTTGAATTAGCTATTCAAGCTGTTAAGAATGGTCAAATTTCTTCTATACGAAAAACAGCGCAATCGTACGATGTTCCTCGAACCACCTTAGATCGGTTAAAAGGCACTTAACAACGCGTCTTAGCTCATCGTACGGAGCGTAAATTAAGGGAAATAGAAGAGGATACGCTTCTTTAATGGATTCTCACTATGGACTAATATGGCGCCCCTCTTAGACCAACTACCGTACGAAGTATAGCCGATCTGCTGTTAGCTAACCGCGACGCGTTAAAGCCTCCTCCTACCGTTAGAATCAATTGGGTTAACAAGTTTATACGACGGAATTCTGTCCGTAAAACGCGCTTCTCACGAAAGTACGATTACCGACGAGCCCTTTATAAATATATAAGCAAAATCTAGAAGTAGTTTAAGCTCGTACGAAGTATAATTAATAAGTAAGGTATCGCGGAAGAGGATATTTACAACTTTAATAAAACGGGCTTCGCTATAGGTATAGTTACTACTGCAAAATTTATTACCCAAGTCGATAGACGTTCACGTCTAAGCCTCGTATAATCTAGGAATCGGGAATAGGTTACGGCTATCGAAACTATCAATACGTCTAGCTTAGTACTCTCTCTAATGGTTATTTTTGCTGGTAAAACGTATCGTATGAACTGGTTTAAAAACGCTAAAATACTATCGGATTAGACGATTAGAGTCAGCGATAATAGTTGAACGAATGATTAGCTAGGCTTTAACTGGCTTTAATTAGTGTTTAAACTAAATACTAAAGATTATATAAAAGGCATTTATCGACTATTAATTCTCGACGGACATTATAGCTATCTTACCCCCCGATTCAATTAATTTTATACGGAGTATAAGATCGTCTTAATATGTATACTACCGTATTCGTCGCATATCCTTTAACCTCTCGATGTGAACTGTTTTTCGGTCTTAAAACGTTTATATAGTCGTTAGGTTAAACAATTCATGAGGCGCGGTACTCGTACGGAGACTTATCTAACAGATATAATTCGTAATGGATTCAAAGCCACTGGATTAGCTCCGTACGATCTAATTCGGATCTTATTAACCCTTCAAGTAGAAAGGAAAACGCCTACACCTCCTAATAGTAGCCACGGTAGTTATTCATCCTCTTAGACACTAAAGACACCACGAAATTTACGATAATTTGAACGTTAATCTCGTACGGTTAAATAATATCTGAAACGTCGTACGACAAGCCTAGAGAGTCCAGCGAAGCAGGCGTTAGGTTGATTGATTAAAGGCTATCGTTTAGCGATTCATAACGCTACACTTTTAGCGGACGAAAACGCCGCTTTACGTATCGCAAATCAAAGACAGCGATAGAAACGTTCAAAGCCAGTATCGTCTATATCGTAAGGAGGTATTCTAACCGTACAAGAAGGGCAACTCCGTACGCAAGCTGTTGGAAACGTCGAAGGAGGGGGGGAAGGGCAAGCTGCTACCCAACCAAAAACTAGGGTTCCTAGGAAATGTAGTTTATGTTCTTTGCTCGAATACACGGTTCGTACGTGCGCACAGCGCTATAGTAATAATCTATAGTGGATTAATGAATATTTAATATAAGATGGTTTAGATATCGCAGGTTTAGACCTATTTTTGGGGGAATGTGCGCGGGTAGGGGGTGAATTACGTTATTCGTTCGCTTTTAGTAATTTGACTTTTTAATCAAGGCAGACGCTGACCCTAATATCTTCATCTTCCACAAGAACGCCGGCCTTCAATTACGAATGTGTACGTTCAAATTCTTTGTATCCCATTCAAGATTAACATTCGCCTCAGATGCCCAAAAGTACTCTCTGGACCAGGCTTCCTTTTGTGACGGACATGGAGACCATGTACGAGAAGCAGCCTCACCTCGTCTCTCGCTCTGCAGCCTCGATTCAGAAGACAGTCTTCTCATGGCACTGTCAGACTCTGGCTCGGAAGACGCAAATCTGGAGCCGGATGAACAGGGTACAACAACGCTGGGGCAGCTAGACGTGAAGGCGAAGTGCCACAAGGAGCTCATGACAGAAGCGACCGACGCTTATGAAAGAATCTCCAGAGTGGAGACGGAATGTGTTGATCACTATAGAAGCTTTCTACCATGGACCAAAAGAACGACTCAGGCAAAGGAATACATCTGAGTACCGTGCAATGGCAATCGCTCACAGACCTGTATAGACAACTACTTTTCGCACACGAAGACTTCTATGTGAGGTCATATGCTCTTCAGGCCAGCAATGCTCTCCATCAAATCGCTACTAACCACTCCGTACCGACCACGATGTTGCGTTACGGTATCCACGAGATCCTGGAAATTACCAAACATCAGTTGCCCGACAGCTTGGAGCATATGGTTTCTTTCATCGACTTTGCTTACACCAAGGTCGGAGACTTATACGAGCAAATACCAACATATGATATTGGAGAGTGAGTTGGATGAGTCAAAGACAATCCAAGAGCAAAGCGAGCGAGATATGGGGGAGCTACAAGGACAAGGACAAGAAGAACTGGCAGATCTTGAACTGCCATCTTCCTTAGAGCTCGAAAATGGAGAAATAGGTGCCGATCGAAGTATACCAAAAGTACGAGCGCACAACTATTCAATGGACGCAGTCCAGAAAGGTGGTACTGAAGTGGATATTTCAGTACCCAAAGGTAAAAATAGTCCGGCACAAGAGCACAGACCACAACAGGATAGAGCACAAGTAAAGGGCCAAGAGGAGAGACTAACGGAGAAAGCCCATAAGCCTGAGGCTGAAGAGTATGGAGTGCAAGAGGGGGAGCATAAGCATCAAACGCAAAAGAACGGACAAGAAGATAGAGTCCACAGGGATGGAGCATATGGGGATGGACCCACCAGGATGGAGCACATGAGGACGCAGCACATAATGATAAGATCCAAGGCGGTAAGCAAGTGGACGAAGCCCAAGATGTTGTACAGGAGGATAAAGCACATGAGGAAGGGCAAGATGGTGGTGCGAATGAAGATGATGTACGAGAGTATAGAGCACGGAAGCGCCGAGTGATGACTGAAGAGAGCGACTACGGTGCAGCACTTCGAGCACAACAGGTACGGGAAGGACGAAACCCTATGGAAAGGGGCAAATATCAACGGCTTAACAGATTTGGGTCATCAAATCCTGATATGAACCCGGAAGGCGACAGGTTAACGGATGGCACTGGAGAGGGAGATACCACCCCTATGCAAAGAAAAATCCCCCAAACGCCGCGCCGACAGCAAAAGCAGGAGTTGCAGGTACAGGAGAGGACTACAAACGTAATGGCAGCAACGGTGGTAGAAAATAGGAACAGCTCCACGGGTTTTGCTTCTGATTTCACTTATCAAGCTCCACAGGCGCCATCTCGGGCTACATGATCTGTAATACAAGTGGCTAGAGACATACGTTCGCCAAGTAAGATCTTTAATTCGGACCGAATGAGCTGCAAGCCCCATTGCGAGGACTTCCGTGTGGAAGGGGACCTTTTCTCCGAATCTGGTGAGGTTCGGTGATTCCTCTTCCCAAGACACCAGTCCCATGGCGAGAGAGCTGTAAACCATTGTTCGTGGATCCAATCGCATAGGAGAAGCCACCAGATTCTCGGGTAGTAGTAGGGTTGCCTGGACAACCTTAATATTGGAGCCTGAAAAGCAGCATCAAAGGGGACTGTCGTAGGACTAGAGTAATGAGCTCACTAGATTGGCTTCATTTAATTGATGACGAGGCCTTTCCTTAACACGGCGCGCAGGCTGGAGTGGGCACAATCATTCTATCCAAACCCAATTTTGAGATCCACTTGGGTCCAGAATCGCATGACTTCTAGAGATCTAAGAAATGGCCTTAACGCGAAAATGAACGAGTCTTTCTACTGCGAAGTGGATGCCGAACCATTGGAACGATATCGCAAAAGGGGATACCATCCAACACACCTGGGAGATACTCTCAAGGATGGGAGATACGAAATCATACACCAGCTGGGCTGGGGAGGTTACGCAACCGTCTGGCTTACAAAGGACCTATTGTAAACTTACACCGACACCGACCACATTCAGGAACTCCACAGCAAGTCACAAGCTGATTTCGAGATAGACTCTGCCGCCATACTGCTATTAAGATATTATTTTCTGAGCGGTCAGTCGACAATCACGAAACTCAAATCCTTAATCGACTATCACAGGGGCTGGCCAGCCATGCTGGGAAGAAGCACATCGTCCAGCTGTTGGACCAATTTGAACACGTAGGCCCAAATGGTACTCACCCATGCCTCGTCCTTGAGCTCCTGGGGCCAAGCGTTCTGTCCGAAGCCGAATCCTATCCGAGTAATAGATTACCGGGAGACATTGCTTGGGAAGCGTCGAGGCAGACTGTGCGAGCACTTGATTATATCCATGCCAACGGCGTTACGCATGGAGGTTAGTCAGATTCTTTAGAGGTTTTATGGGATGCTAATCAGCACGCACCTTCAGACCTACATCCGGGTAACATCGTCTTCGCGAATACCACAACAGCTCATCAGTCTGATACAGACCTCATGACGTGTCTGGGAAAGCCAAGATTGGGGATGTTTCAGCAGCACGTGGCTGTTCCTTGACTCCGCAAGTCCCCAAATACCTCGTTTCTCCAATGTCGTTGCCGTCATCGGCACGAGACGCCGGAAACTGTTTGGTGAAGATCATTGACTTCGGTGAAGCATTTCTGCACGGACAACAACGCCAAATTCATTGTCCCCTGGTGTTTCGAGCCCCTGAAGTTGTCTTGACGACTCAGTGGGATGTACGAGCAGATATTTGGAGCTTGGGTTGCACCGTACGCGCTTCCTATAATCGCATTTCAATTGACTAATTGGTGGTAAAGATATTCGAGCTGATCGTCGGATACCCTCCTTTCGATAATCTGATGCCTAAAAAAGATGATCTGATACGAGAATGGGTGTCGATGCTCGGAGATCTACCAGAGGAATGGAGGAAATATCTTCCTCCCACAGGAGCCAACGGTACATACATTCGAAGTCCCCTCCTACGACTCTTCTGCAACAGAGTTACTGTACACCTGTTTGAATGAGCCCATGTTCCTTTCCAACGAGTGAGCGATGACTAACTTCCAATGTCTAGAGTACTTCGAATATGACCGAGTGACTCTAGCCGACTGGCTGCAAGAGACGTACTTTGATGATCAAAAGAGAGCATACTTCTCGAAAGCAGACATCGAAATTCTCGGTGGGTTGTTGCAATCAATGATGCAATATCGTCCTTCGAGCCGTCCGCGCGCGTCTCAGTCGCTAAATCATATCTGGTTCCAAAAGAATCCCTTCCCACGACATGGCTTCGAGGCTGTAGATTCTCAATGAAATTTGCACTTACATGGCTTGGAGCGAAAATCGTTGGTGGAGACTTCATCAGCTCATTGGTATCATCAGAGTTCACTGAGATTGTTTGAGTATTTGCATGGTCGGCGATAATGTTATAGAGTGACAAAATCCTCAGGTAAAACCAAGGACATGTATGCTTCTTGTGTGAATCGACAGAGGGAAGCCAGGGAAGAAGGAAATAAGAATGAGGCCGGGTAAGAGCGCCAGAAAGGACCATAGAGGTGGTGACATTCGTCTCTCGAGATCGTCCTTTGACATGTTAAGATAGCATTCGTATGTTAGCCACGCGTGCCGACCACTCAAGCCCGAGGAGTGGCTTGAGAGTGAGCAAACTTGAGCAAAGGAGGTCGTGCTGTAGTGGGTGGCAGCACCAAAATTAGCTAGATGTCAATTGAGTCAAAATATTGTACAGAAATTGCTTCGTATCATGGAAGACCCAAGGGTACGTGCGGGACTTCCTAATTCAACTCCCTGCTGTGCCTGGCGTTCAGCCTTGGATACCCGCAGTATTCTAGACCTAGATGCTTCGCTATATGGATGTATTCTATGTTGATACTCCGTCCTCTATGTAAAGTACCTAGATCTAGGCTCGCGCGGCGGTCACCCGGAAATAAAGCGGCAACTTACCCGAGACTCGGGTGAGCTCGGGGGATCTCGGAGCACATTTTTGTCTCGCTGGTGTTCCAGTTCTCCGACAATCAGAACAGGAGCAAAAGGAGCTGCAAAAAGTAACATGCGGTAGTCGCAAGCGTGGAAAGGGCATCTGCTCCGTTTTCTCCTCATCTACAATGGCCTCAATCTAGATGATATCCTCGTGCTCCCGTTCATCTGTACAAGCGTCTAGACTCTCGTCACGAGGACCGTTGAGACGTCATTTCCCTCCAACATCATTCCTAAGAGATCAGTCTTTGATATAGCGCTTGAACATGGTACGTGAATAGTTTCAATGGTTTCTTCTTCAAGGCAATTGCCACAAGGATATTTGGCTAATGCAGAAGTCGACCACAGTCTACACGAACTGAAACAGATGCCTTCGGCAAAGTTCATGTCGCCTCGGACAGGTATTGGGGCGCGCAAACAGAGCGCTCGCTAGAGAACTTCAAAATCAATCAGCCACAAGATCGTATGCTACCGCCGGTGGTACGAGCATTCGGAATATTAAAGGGTGCAGCAGCGACGGTGAACATGAGCTTTGGACTCGGTAAATCTTACTCCGCAATTATGGATGTTCGAGAGAGGACATAGCTGAGTCCATGTGCAAGATAAGAGAGTTGGAAAGGCTATACAGCAAGCTGCCGAGGAGGTCGCAGACTTGAAGCTCATCGACCACTTTCCACTCGTGGTGTGGCAGACAGGGTCTGGGACGCAGTTGAACATGAACGCTAATGAGGTTATTTCAAACCGTGCCATTGAGATACTCGAAGGGGAGATGGGATCGAAGAAGCCTGTGCATCCCTGAACACATCATCAAGATTGGGCGGACCCATCTGCAGGATGCTACGCCCCTTACACTAGGACAGGAATTCTCCGGCTACGTTACACAGTTGGATCGAGGAATCGAGCGCGTTCAAGCTACATTACCATATCTCAAGCTACTCGCCCAAGGAGGAACCGCGGTTGGAACAGGCATCAATACATTCAAGGGCTTTGCCGAAGCTATTGCCGAAGAAATCAGTAGAATGACGAACGCAGATTTTAAGACTGCTCCGAACAAATTCGAGGCTCTGGCTACGCATGACGCCATCGTGGAAGCCTCTGGCGCTTTGAACACTGTTGCGCCGTCTCTTTTTAAGATCGCGCAAGATATCCGATACCTTGGCTCGGGACCTCGATGTGGATTGGGAGAGTTGAAGCTCCCAGAGAACGAGCCAGGGTCTTCCATCATGCCTGGAAAGTCAACCCAACACAGTGCGAAGCCTTGACGATGGTCTGTGCGCAGGTGATTGGAAACCACATAGCTGTGCCAAATACTGCACTTTGCGCCTAGGCGGATCAGAATTTCCATCACGTGGGAGTAGGATGCGCGCGCAGAGAACTCCCTTAGCGCGGTCCCTCGTCTCGCGTCATCTGTACCTCTCCGCCTTCTCCCCCAGATTGCGGTCCATCCCCACGCTCACTGTCAAAGCCACCATTGTCGTCAACCTTCCCCTGCGCGTCGCGTCCTTCAGCTTCTGATTCTGGGGATGCATCCGTATGCTGAAGTCGTCCTAGTAAGTCTGCGATGTCGTCTCTGAGAACCCCAAGCTGGTCGTCTAGCTCAGACACAGTCTTCTCTAAGTCTGGCCGAAGTTTTTGCTGGGCTTGGATAAAGGGTTCCCGTTCGTTGGATTTAATCCGCACATATCTGCACCAACGTTAATCACGCTGCCTCGCGACTGGTATTGATCAGTTCTCACTGTTTGTTGGAGACAGAATATCCTCCTTTCGTACGGTGACCTCCTGGGATGAGCAGTAGAATCGCCGCACCAAACGCGTTGTATAAAAGGATCCATATCTGACTGTCCCACCACCATTCTCGATACGAATGATACCTCAGCTCTCGCTCCTTCGCCAGATTTGGCCCTTGAAGCTCGGGATGAGCTTCGTCTATGAATTTTGAGAGTGCTCTCGTCACTGCGTTTCCTTTGTCATTGGCTCCGGCTTTGAAGCCACTTTGCTTAGAGGGCGCACCCTCCATTCTGAACTTCCCCACGTCCTGCAAGATCTTCATTAAAAATATCCATTTTCCCACACGTAAAAGTACCTTATCTTTGAATGATCGGACATGAGCACGCTCGACAAGTCGACAGATGGCCTTCGCCGTCGAAGGTGTTTCCGCTGCTGCTAGTCTAATGTGGCTTTTCTCTTCGGCGATTGCGTTATCCCAAGCCTTCATTACCTCCTCAGACCCGATCGTCTCGATCATCTGCAGTAGCTCCTCCGCTCGTTCCCACGGCCTCGCCACAGTTTTTCGACGCCTGTCCTTGGAGCTGATCCCAACAAGACGATTCCGCTCCTCAATCCATGCTTCTTGGGGACCTAAATGCGATGGGAGGCGCCCAGAACATCCTGCGACTCTCCTTAGATTGTGGCTTCGGATCCGGCTCATCCCCTGAAATGTCTTCAGGTACACGGCGCCGTTTGATCCTGAGCATCTTGTCTGGAGGCACCACCATATCTACCATTTGCCGCTCACTCCGCCCTCGACGTTCTAATTCGAGCAGGCGTTTCAGATAATGATACCGAAGTTGGACACCGTCTATTTGCTCCGCTAACGTGTCTCGATTTGAGGCGAGACAATCGGTATTGTATATCATGTATACTCCGCAATCAGAATCGTTCTCTTGTTGTTGAGATGCCTGCGAACTTTCAGTGCTGATATTAAGAGTATATAGGAATCAAAACCCTCACATACCCCACTGACTGTAGCAAAATCCCGCGTTCGGTTCTCCCACCCTACTATGGCGTGGGTCAATCGCTCTTTGATGGCCGGCACCACATCCGCTGACGTTGATATATCTCCGGCGAGGGAATTATAGTGTCGGATGATGTTACTTTTGAGGTCCACGTTGAACAGCGTCCAATGGCTTTGAAAGCAGCACGGAACGATGACACGATCATGGTTGTCATGTAGCGGCCACGTCACCCTCGGATAGGACCGCCGGTTGCCGTCCTTCACTGCCACAGATGATGTGTAGGAGCTGTCCAGTACCAACGTCGTCGACGGCCAATTGAAAGAGAACAATAACGGTTTTCACAGCATTCGATTTCTTCCTTCAGCTTCTCCCTACATGTCATTCCAATCTCCTTTGTCGCCGGTCCAGCGTTATCTTTTGGGCTCAAGCCCTCCTGATCAACTGTGGTCACTCCAGACCTGCTATCATGGTTTGATGGCTGAACAGTAATAATGGATTTCTGACTAGAATCGTCCTCTTCTTCCGAGACACAAGGTTCAGGTTTGCAGTCGGAGCGCAGCGTTACTGATGACAGGTCGTCTGTTGATACGGGCTTGCGTGACCTTGTTGCCACATTCGTGAAATCTTGCTTTGGGACGTTGGTGGTCCCACGATTAAATTGCACCTCGTCATGTTTCTTCTTTCGACGCAGTTTCCCCTGACGTGTATCCTCTTTGAGTTCCGACACCGCGTATTCCAGGCCGCTGAGAAGCGTAACATAGTGCTCCCAAGAGTTCGATTCCGAATACGTAGAGAGAAAGCTCCACTATTTCATTCAATGCCTACTTGCAGCTTAGCACAGCATCACCCAGCCTGTATCACGTACCAGAGATGGGTCGTTCGATATCTGTCCCATTTTCTTTGCAGTTAACTCGGTATTCATCAAAGACCTTTCGCGAAACCGGTGCCAGGTCACGTGATTGGAAGTTCTTTCGTCCGGACGAAAGAACTTCTTACTGCGGTCACGTAATCAAAGTCTTAGTCCCGAGGCGTAAAAATTTCTGCGAGATTCATGCTCTACTTAACAGTTGAATACTACCAACGACTGAAATTGGAGGAAACTACGTGCAGAGGATTTCAGAAAGTGTTGCCAATCGTCACTGCCACCCCCTTGCGACTCCGCCTCGTTGCACAGCCCATAATCCTTGAGATCCTTCAGCTGCCTATCAACCAGAAGCCAATAAGATTGAGCGTTATATGTGGCTCCAGTCGAGTCGCACACACTTAGATCATGGGCATTTTCTATCTATAATTCCCTACACTTCTCGCTTTCTACGTCGCTAATGATCGTCTTTACTTGACCGCAGCAGAGCAGACCCTGCCGCAATGACCATCAGAGGTGGGCCAGGTTTGGGACATTAGGATTCTGTAGTTCAGCCTTATAAAGCCTATCTCAACCGCAACTAACCACCCTATCTACCAGCACAGATGGACATGCAAGTTTAAGGGTCCTCAGAGGTGGACTGCCGACAGACTCATAGTATCACTTTTTCAAAGGATCATTTACCAAGTGCCCTACCGTCCTCTGGTCGATCGGGTGTGATCCGTTGAGAGTAATCTTTTCGATGGGGACCTTGACAGAGATACAAAACGCTCGGTGATGCTCGCGAAGCAGGTCGTCATTGAATTCAGGTTGCATCTTGATGTTAATACGAAAGAATTTCTGGGTATATTGGTGATCCAGGCACCCTCAATGGGACGACGTCTCTAGCTGTTGCTCTGGCTCCTCTGATCATTGCCGGGCTCTTGTCCAAGCCAAGTACATGTTAGAAGCAGCGTTGGGGTAAGGATTCAGAGGAAAGGATGGTATGTAGAAGTAGATTATCGGGGGTGGGGGGTGGAAGCCAAAAATAGATGCTAGGGGAAGGGAGCCAAAATTAGATGCTTGGGGGGAGATGCTGGAGGGGCAGCCGGAAATGGATGCTGGAGAGGGGATCAGAAATGGATGCTGGAGCCAGAAGTGGATGCCCCGCGAGACCAAGGATCGAGTGCAAGGACGGACGGTGAAGATTAATAAGAAACGGATTGGTTCGGACAGCTATATTTCCTGGGAGAGACGCATTTAGTCAGAAGTACATAGCCTCATCCACGAGTTCCTTCTACAAGTTTGATATGGCGGAATCCACCAGCACGTCGCAATCACATCCATCATGCCCAGGTCACCTACTGCGCCCGAATCTTGGGCTTAATGCAAGTAGAGGGCCGAGACCTGCGACAGAATACAGAAAGACGGAGCGTCCCCGAAGAAAATAGCAGGCCATTCAAGATGAGGAAATTCAAAAAGGGAAGCAGCTCCGCCTCCAGAATTAGGCGAAGCGGCGCGAACGCCTCGACGATTTATCTACCTTGAACCCGGAAGTCTTGAAAGCATTAGACATGAAAGAATGCATGCTGGAGGTACAGGCATCATTGATCGGAAGGCTTGCTGCTGAGGACAATCATTTAAAGGGGCTAGTAGAGGCCCCCGAGCCATCTAACATCAATTTTGACGAAAGGGTGAAGGAGGTAGAAGAGGTGATACGAGCACTGCAATATTGAGAGCGAAGCACTTTAACAGGCAGAGGAGGGACGGCGGGAGGAAAGCGCGAGTAGATCATTGTTCGACTTCATCAATTCAAGCGGAGACAGAAATAGAAAGCAATCAAGCTAGCTTATCACTGTCTGCCAAAATGTGCATGCAATGCCTGTACCTTCTCAGATTTCACAGTTCCTCCTCAGGATCTTCGTAATTTTCAAATCGGCGTATCAGATCCTGAACACCATGCTGCGGAACGGCAACCACCGCCTTCAGTCGCTCTGAACGGGCCTCTTCGAGGATAGTAGTCGGTGCCATCAACCTCAGTCGCTTGCCATTATCCCGCGCGACAAAGCTGGAGACGGACGGCAGCCGGAGGGCAGTAGTCATGGAGAGCTGATCGCGAGAATTTGCATGGCGCTTGCGAAACCTACCGTTTTCGAGGGGCGAGAGCACCGCGAACGTGTGCTCCGTGACCCTCGTTCGCATGCTGAAGAGAAACTGTGAAGCCTGGGCCAAGGAGATGGCTTGCTCTCCGCCTTGCTGCCCAAACACATACATGGGCGACCGGGGTGGGTCGACACCTGAAGGCGGTACGTAAGGGACAAGAGATGTTTGCGCGCTTTCCACCGGCGAGACTGGCACGGCCGGTGATGGCATCGAACCTTGCGGTGAGGGACTCGGTTCAACGGGACCATCAGGATTCAACCTGTCATCATGACCTTGCTCTGGGACGATGTCTTCGCCTGCGTCAGGCACGTCCAACGTTGGTGAAAGGCGATGGCCCGCAGGCTGCGTTTCTGAATCGAACATGTGGACATTTTCCTCCTGATACCTGCGGTGGTCATCTCGAAAGGCCTCGAGTGAGGGTGGTTGGTCCAGGTCGTCTTCTTCTGAACCGAAGAAAGCGCGGAAGACGTCTCGTTTGACGGCAAAGGAGGTCAGATACCGCTTGGGGAGGGTGCTATAGGAAGTCGAGTAGATATGCTCAAGGAAAAGGCTTTCCTCGTCTGCTTGGAAAGAACGCTCCCGCGGCCTGCCGCATCGATCAGAGATGTTCGATCCACAGTCGTCATGATCTGAGGTCAATGCTGGAGTCACCCTCCCCGTTTCGACGTACGGCACGTCGCCGAGGAGTTGGCAATTAAGCTGTACTATTTGACGCATCCGGTTCGCATCGATCGCGTAATACTTGGAAGGCAGGATGTTACGCACGCAGTCCTCGATGGCCTTGGCGTCTGCTGCTTTCCGATCGCGGTACAGACGACGGATCCGTCGGTAGCCATTCTCTGACGCCAGCGAGCAGAGCTCATACCACCGACGCGGCTGCCGCCCTGCGTGCAAAGTGCTCTGCTTCGCCTTGTCTCTTCGCGGCGATTGGCCGTCCATGACGGGAAAATGGCGAAGGGCAAAGAGCCAGAGCTGCCGATACGACAACCATGATGAGCGGCCGGGGGGCAAAGTTCGATCCTCGAAGGTGGATTCACTCGTTTGCACCCTCACCTTCGTCTGTCCGCTGTGGAGGGCGCCGAAATGTTGAGACATGGAGCCCTTACACTTGCCCGGTAGCAGTTCCTTCAGTATTCTTGCGGGAGGCTCGAGGTATTTCGTGTCTTCGAGAAAGGTACGGATGGATGGAATCACATGCTCTATGGAGCAGACACGGTCGAAGATCTGTAATCGGTGATCGCCAGCTATGACCGCGGGGAGGATATCGCCGGCGAGCATTCTGGTCTGAACGTGCGCGCGGTCTTCCAACGATTGGGAGGGACAACGGCCTTGGAGGATGGCAACCGTGTTGGCATCGAGTCGCAGCTGGTCTGCCTCCTCGTCCCCGACGATCTGTGTCCATGTGTTCTTGATTCGACGCAAGTAGCGGGTCATCTCCTGTTGCTGTTTGTCAGAGAACAACATTGGTATTGAGAGAACGCTCGTACCTCAGGGCAGTGTAAATCCAGAAGGCGAATGAAAGTCCCTGGCTGCAATGCTGGCCACAGACCTGCGAATGGGATCAGGGCGTCAAGGCTCTCGATGAACTTCTCGGGGAGTGCTTCCAGTCGCAGGAGGCACCTCTGCATGCTTTTCGAAAGCCTGGCGAGCCATTTCCGCCTTCTCACGGTATCGCCACACAAGGTGGAGATGCGAATTTGACGGACAGTATCTCCATCGTAGAGCTTCGTAGAGTTGGCCGCGTGTTCTCGCAGGACGTCTTTCACCTTGGGGTTGAGATCTAGCTTTTGTCAGCCAGCCTTCCTTCCAAAGAAGGTCAACCCTCCCACCTCTAGAATAGAGATCCACCACCCACCACCTGTTTTCGTTTCCTGTGAGAAATTTCCGCGCCGCTTCCAGGCGGTGCCTTCCGTGCAGGCAGACTACAGGATGCTGGGGATCAAAGCGCGGCGGCTCCCCTCCTGGGCGAAGGTCTGGGGGCACGGCAGATCGAGATATCAGCGCAGGAACGTGGTGTTCAGGGTCCAGGCGCAAGCAACCCTCCGAGCGGAAGAAGTCCAGCAACGTCGTGACGTTGTTGTCGTTGAATTGGCGCGGGTTGTTGGGAAGCTCTTCATGGCGGATTTTGTCAAGGGGGATCTTGACCGAACCGCAAAACGTTCGGCTCTTCTCTCGAAATATCTGCAGGTCGTCAGATGATAGGTTGTCCATGGTGGAGCATGCGCAGGCTTTGGGATACCTTCAGGTCGAAGGCAATCAACGAATGGCGATGAGACGGACGACAAACCGAGCCATTTGTGGAGCCGATAGCATCCACAAGGGACGCACGAAAGGCGCAGGCAGTATATTCTCTCTTCCCCAATGCTTTCTCTTCGCCACAGCACTGTCATCACTTTTCTGAACTACTTGTCCTTTCTTGTCCATCCCCGTAGTTTCCTCTCTTTCCAAAGCTATTGCAGTCTTGTTTCCTCTCGTTCCTCCTCTTCCTCTTGGGTACACTTTGGCCCTGTGTCTATTTTTAGTTTCGCACTGTGGGCTTCAGAAACAGCCCCTCATCCAGTGTTGGCTGCCCTCCACTTTTGGCTGCTCTCCCGTTTTAGCTGTCCTCCAGTTTTGGATGGCCTCATCCAATATTGGCCCCTTCGCCACTGCCCCACCAGCATCCGGCGCTGACCACCTGTCTCCGGTACTGGTTCCAAAAGGACAGAGAGGCATTATAAATTGAATAAGGCGTTGTTGCTTTTGAGACGAAGCTATTCAGTTCACCCTCCCGTTGTCAGTATCCTCAACTTTCCCAAGCAGAGATGGACGCACCTCTGTTTTACGCAATTGCCGCAGGCGGCAGCCTTGGTCTCTTGCTCCTCATCAACTTTGCAGTCCATCTGGCCCGGTTCCTCTGGCCTTGTCGGGCACTGATACGGAAGTATTTCCTACTTCCCATGCTCGTGGGGCGACACCGCTTCTTTGGGCCGTGGACCACCGCACAGGTCTCGTTCCAACTGATCTACCTCGCAGCCAACATCTTCTGTGCCAGTTTCAGGATGTCGACTGCGAAGGAAGCAAGCGTTCGCGCCGGCCACTTGTCGCTGATCAACATGATACCGGCCTACTTTGGATTCCACCTCAGCTTCATTTGCGACATGTTGGGCGTCTCACTGGCCACGTACCGTCTCTTCCACGCATCCACAGGGACCATGTCTGTCCTTTTGGGGTTGCTCCACGTCCTGATCCATGCGGCTGGCAAGCCGAGCGTCACAGTGGGCGAGTCCTGGCAGATGTTTGGACTAATCGTGAGCGACGCTGCTTCCAATAAGAGTGTTTTGCTGATTTTCCCCCTTAGGCAACCGTGTGTATGGCCTCGTTGCTCCTCCTGTCGCCGCGCCTGTTTCGGCTGCCGTCGTATGAAGTCTTCCTTCGTTGTCACCAGGCATTGGCCGTCGTCGTCGCTTATGCTTTATGGAGATATGTCCCTTCTCACTCGAAGCTTCCCCGCATTTACCTGCTCACCTCCAGCTGCACAGTTGCAGCGACGTTCGTTTTGGAGTGTTTGACCATTCTCTACCGCAATGTCGCTGTCGGCCGTGGCTGCTCGCGAGCCTTGATTGCGAGGCACAACCACGCCGTCCGGATGACCATCTTCCCCGCCAGGCCCTGGAAGATTAAAGCCGGACAGTACGTCAATGTGTGGATTCCGTCAGTCGATCTTTTTTCTTCCCTGCAAAGCCATCCCTTCACCATTGCATCGTGGAGAGACGGACAGCCGGCCTCCCTCGAGGTCTTGATACAGCCACGGAGCGGCTTTACGCGAAGGCTCCTGGACTGCGCCGATGACTATCAGGAAGACGATAAATCACATGTGGAGCTGCACGACGATTTTGCAAAGAGGCCTTTTGGCTTCGCCAGAAACTATCCGAGTCAGCCAGAGTCGTCCGATTTCCGGATTGCGTTTGTCAGTGGACCCCACGGCTCGACCGCTCCTGCCGGTGAGTATGGTAAAGTAATCATGATCGCCAGCGGCTTTGGCATTGCGGCACAGCTGCCGCTGTTGAAGGAGTTGATACAAGGGTTCAACCGTGCTGAGGTGCGGACGCGTGATATCCATTTGGTGTGGCAGCTACAGAATCTGGGTTCGCCTGTCTTTTGCTCCTTTCACACCGATGTTCGCTGACGTTAGTAGGTGAGGAATACCCGGCAAATGATCTGCTTGACAGGGCGCTGAAGGAGGACACTTTGGACCATGGCTATGTAAGTGACGGGCCAAGTCCATGAGGCCTCGGCTGACTAAGCCATGCTAGATGCTGCGTGTCTCGGTCTTCTTCGCCAATGCGCGCTTAGATCCAGACCCTCAATATTTGGGAAAGCACCAACGCGTCGCCTACCGCAGTGGGGAAATGGACCTTCCAAGCCTCCTACGTGATCAGGTTGGTTCGGGAACCGACGAGAGGATGGAGAGAGTTTTGATTACAGGTATGTAGGCAATCTCATTCAGAGAGCTCTAAGCTAACATTGCGTCATAGTCTCTGCGAACGAGGATGTTCGCGATGAGGTGCGGAACCTGATCAGGCCACGTCTCCACGAGGGTACGGAATTATCAGAACTCGAGTATCAGCCCTCGAAGAGGCGACGGCGTTTGTGGTCTTCGGTATGGAGGCCCAAGGCCACCCGTAGCATTTGAGCTTATTAGATAGAGTGTCTCTTTTTTAGAATCTTCCTCTTGTATCGTAAGCAATTGAACATCAAACCTCCGTGCCGATGAAAAGGCATCCAAAATCACCCGCAGCTTCCACATCCATAATTGGAGTTCGGCTACCATCCTCACTTTACAGGCATTGTCTATAAATAGCGCACATCCACTTCTGACTCCTCAAGCACCCATTTTTGGCCTGCAAGACAAAATGTTAAATACTCATCAAATTCTTCCTTCCTCACTTCAATCTCGAGCCCTGCAAAATGCCTAGAACGGAAAGGCCCGTTACCCAAACCTTTGGTTATAAACCGACGCTCAAGGACTGTGAGGCTGCTGATGAAAGAGTAATAGTGTACGCTCAGCCGGATGACTCGATGACTTCGCCTCGCCTTCCCATTCCCCAGAAGCAAACATTGGAAAGTGCATCCTCTGCATCGCGGTTGACGAAACCCAATCAGGGCGTGAATGATGTCACAGTTCCAAGAGCTCCGAGGGACGAGAAGCTTGCTAAGACGTTTCCTAAACGATCATATCACCACCTCATGACCATTGACCAGGCTGGTCCTGCGGTCATCGGGGTTGACGAGACCGACCGTCGTAAGCGAGTGGCCATTAAACGGCTGGGGAAACCTGAGGGTTCTGTGCATCAGGTGCCGCCGTCCACTTGTGATCAGATTGTCAACATTAACGACATGTACGTCGAAGATTGTGATGTTGTTTTCGTTTACGAGTAAATGGACGTGTCGTTGCGGCATATGACGGGTATCTTGCAAGATCGTCCGTTGAAAGCCTTTCAGATCGCGGCAATCTGCCGAGAGGTAAGCGCCAGCGTCGATCAGACTAGAGCTGACCATGCTCACGGACGACAGGTGGTGAGCGGCCTCCTCTACATGCACGAAGAGCTTGGTCTGGCTCATGGCGCGCTCAGTTGCAGCACGATCCTTCTCGATCTCAACGGAAGGGTGAAAATCGGTAAGTTTGAGAGAGAGCGCGTGCGGGCGGCTTTGCTGATCCTGTCCCAGCGAATGTCGGCGATTCTTTCATCGAAAACAGACGGCTGAATCCCGATAGCGAGCGCAATGACATTCGTAGCCTCGGAGCTGTTATGATGGAGCTGATGGAGCCTATGACATATATCCTGGACGCTGGATCCACGAAGCTGAAAGACGCAGACAAGTGGAAGGATGGTCTTGGGATAGAAGATTTCCTAGCAGCAACGCAATGTAAATCCTTGCGGGAGCTGAAAGAGGTAAGTTCCCTGATTGATCCTGATCCTGATCCTGATCCAGGGACATATTCTGATGCAACAAGCATGACTTTCTACCGCAAGAACCTCTCGGGACGTGCCTCGCATCTCACGTCTTTTGCGCACTGAGAGCGGCCAGTTTAGGAGATTGGGACATCTTGTCTGTACAGTAAAGACAAGACCAGTATTAAGTTAAGGGCAATAGAAACTTTTTCAGATGTTGAAACATGAACACTCGGAATCTATATATCCTATTGCGTACTGGTAAAAGGCAGTACTGCAAAAGCCAGCACTGTGAAAAGCAGCACTGTAAAAGCCAGTACTGCAAAAGCCAGCACTGTGTGAAAAGCAGCACTGCAAAAGCCAGCACTGTGAAAGGCAACTGAAAAGTCCCTGCATAAATGCTGCATAAAAGTCCCCATTTTTGGGTGACCCCGGCGCTATATTCGGTCTGATCCAAAATAGATTTTTGGTCAAGGGCGTCTGCTTCCGTTGAAACGGATGTGAAACGCGACGTTCGGATGGCTTACGGTTGTTTTAGGTGGGGGTCTGCGTAAGGCTGTCAGATAGATCCTTCTAGAATCCCTGACTTGCGGACCCATTAGGTCCGCAAGTCTAGGTCCGGAAGTTTCAACTCTCGCTTCGAGCATCCGGCATGACTCTTGAAGTACCACAGCATATACGACAGCGACTCGCTGCGGTCATTGATGACTTAAAGAGTGCTATTGGGCAGGAAGCAGCCAAAGCTTACTTGACACGTACTACCACCGCTGAGTCACTGGAGTTCGAGCCTGGAGCCGAACCCTGCGATGACTCGTGGATGGAATACATTAATGAAGACTGCATGACTGATGCCAGCGACCTTTCGTATCCCACGCTGTTATCGCCCTACGAAAAGATTGAAGAACCCTCCTTGCAGATGACGGACTTACAGACAGAAGCTGACCCATAGTGCCCAGTATCGTCGCCTCAAGCCGCCAACCCTGTATCTCCAGGAAAAGGTACAGCCGCGGCGCTTTGCGAGTCGTGTCGGGGATCAAAGAAACATCGCAAGAGAGGGACGTCGGAATATAATACGCTAGACACAGTCGTGCAGGGCTTGCCACGCAGCAATCTCCTCGATTACCTTAAAACTTACTGGGACACCTTGAAGGTGGAGGGGATATTTGCGATGCCATCACGCCAAGTATTCACATGGACTCTGGAAGGTAGCTCGGAACAAGTCCGTCGACTGCATCATCATCTCATCCTCCGCCACTTGGATGTGGAAGACAACCTTCACCAGTGGCGGCGATCGATCGCGGAGATGCGAAACCTGGACGGGTACACCAGCTTCTTTGCCGAAGCTCAGGCCAAGCAAAGGATCCCCAAACAGACACGCCAAAGTGGAGAGAGCAGCAGCAACAAGGCACATAAGGAATACCTCGCACATATCTACGCGGATCGGACCCCGCAGGATTACGAGCGTGTTAAGCAAGCGCTCAAGAAGGATCTGCGACACGGGCGACGATGGTCAATACTAGTTGATGGGTTCGTTACTAATGACGGTGACAGCATTCCAGGGCTCGGCCCAGGGCTCCTCTTGCTCTGTGGACCTGCCGTCGCCAAAAAAATGTCATACGCCCATTTAATGCAAGGAGGATCTGCTAACCTGCATTACAGTTATAACACTACAGGATACACTGATCCCTATCTAAAGTCTCTGGTCCAGTACATTCGCCGTTCACGCACGCTTATATTGAGTATGTGTGAGATTATGCGGTTAGTAGCAGAAAGTCTGGTACATTATGGTAAGCTACGGGACGATAATGATTTCAGCGCCATCGCAGGAGACTTGAAGCAGTACCTCTAGCGTGATGCAAGTAAGCAGGATTATTCCGTCCTATACGGGCAATCCTCGTCGAGCCTTCAAAAGTCTTTGACCATGGGTAGGAGTATTATATTGACACCGTATATCAATTATTATGGCCAACTCAACTTGTTAATGGTGTTGTAGATTCCTATTGCCCGGACGCGGCGGAAGACAGGACTGAAGTACGAAGACCCCATGAACGATCACATGTTGAGCTTGATAATATCGACTGATTAGTGGAATTTTAAGCCACACGAATTCTTTTAAAACGGCGTCCGCCTTGTTCAAGCTTCGTTCACGCAAAGCGCCCGCTAAGGTGACGTTGGCTGCCAGCATTGAAGGGACTGCCAGAACTGCAGGGACTCTCAAAATTGGAGGGACAGCCGAAAATGGAAGGACAGCCAAAGATGGACGGACCCCCAAAACTGGAGGGACAGCCAGAATTGGAGGTCTCTATGCTTATCTATAATATAAGCCAAGGGCAATGTCGTTGGATTACATGAACAGCTATCAGGAGTATAAAACCTTTCATCCTCTCTCCGTGTTAGCGATATAACCTCACAATATGCCTTACGCAGCAAAGGCAAAGACGTAATAATTCACCAGGAGGAAATCGAATCTGGTAAAAAAGGCGGATCAGCTGGCACGATTGTGCCACGCCGACCTCGCACTGGTCATCCGCAAGAACGGAAGGTATTATACTTATCGGTCGACCGATTACGAATAATGGCCTCCCACTATAACAGAAATCGTATGCATGAACCTAATACATCGATCGTGAGCTGACTCGAGCTTAGAAAGCATCGTACCCGTTGCCTATCAACCTGTTATCTAAAGACTTCGATCACACCATTCGTGAAGTTCCACATAACTCAAAGGTGGAGGACCCGTCGAATAAGAGGCCTGGTTCGGTTGAGACTTCGGAAGGTACATGAATGTTGAGGGATCTGATGCTATGGTTGAGTGGGGAAAAGCAGTAAAAGGCAGAAGAAGTGTCTCATCACGTGACGATAGTTTTTTGCGCAGCAACGCAAAAAACTACTGTCATGTGACCTCGCACCGATGTCCTAGGAACATCCATAAAGACTATATGGGTCAAAGTTTCTACTTTCATACTTGTCGATCGACTGATCACGAACATTAGCCTCCTAGCATAACAGAAATCGTACGTATAAACCCAACATATCGATCGCGAGCTGACTCGAGCCTAGAGAGTGTCGTACCCGTTGCATGTCAATATACTGTCCAAAGACATTGATCACACCGTTTTTGAAGTTCCGCATAACTCAAAGGTGGCAGACCCGTCGAAGGAAAGGTCTGGTTCGGTTGAGACTTCGGAAGGCACATGAATATTGAGGGATCTGATATCGCATCGCATGTATTTAGCAGTACGAGTAATGATACAGGGTAGCGACGTTGACGATGCTGAGACAACAATACCGACACTTGCTTTCTTGATAGGAGTATCCTCGGAATAGGCTGGTCGTCGGAAATAATTTTGATCAGCCAATTGCGCTCGACAATACATTGAAGGTCCCGTAGCATCTTGATGTGTCTATGCTGTGATTGAGTGGGGGAAAGAAGCAGTATGAGGCAGAAGAAGGATGGGCAGAAGAAGGGTAGGCAGAAGCAGAAAGATGGAAAAGAAGTGGGCATGCGTTTGACCCCGAAAAAAGGGCTCCTTTTTTGACGGTCAGTTACATGAAACTTCCAATATATAAATAGCAAGAGGATGAAGCTAGCACTGGTAGAGACAGCCCTATGAAAGCGCAGCGAAAGCCAAGACGTGAAAGGCCGCACTGCAAGAGCCAGTACCGTGAAAGGCAGTACCGAGGAAAGCAGCGTTAAAGGTGCAACGTAGGTCATGTTTAACTCTTGAAGCGCGCGGCTTGCTTCTGAGCGGGACATATACAAGATGCATGGGGCGGACACACACCCCTCGTGGAGGTTTAGAAGCTTCTAGAATGTGAATTCTAAGTTTGACGCCAGACTCGTTTTAGCTAGGATACGAAACCATGACTACGCAGAGAATATGAGTCATAGAGCTCGGGCTGAGGCAATGCTGGCTGAGGCAGCACCAAGGCAGCACCAAGGCAGCAGTACCAACAGTGTCTTGAGACTAGCGTCTGAGGACGACGAGTGTCTTGTGACGAATAATGTCTAAAGACTAGTGTCTTGAGACCAATAACGTCTTCAGACGATTGTTTCCAGACTTTGATGTCTCAAGACACTCGTCCGAAGACATCATTTGTCTCGGGACACTCGTCGTCCTAAGATGCTAGTCTTAGGACATTATACGTCTGCAAACACTCGTCTCAAGACAACATGTGTCTTGAGACTACATCAGCTCCCATGTCGAAATCTTACATTTCAGAGTAAAGGTCAGAGCTGTGCATTTGAAATCTATAGATAGCATTGATCCCGTTCTTGCTCCCCAACCAATCTATCTAGCGTACAGAGGACAGCAAACGCTACAGAGACAGCCATGGTTTGAACACCAGAAGGTGTGAGGTCACATGACAGTACTTTTTGGTGTTCAAACACAAAAAAGTACTGTCATGTGACCTCGCACGGTTTTACCTGAACGAAGAGGGAGACCAAAAATCTATTTTGGGTGAGACCAAATATAGCGCGAGGGTCACCCAAAAATGGAGGCCAGGAGATGCGGCAAAATTGGCGTTGAACCGTCCGCTAAGTCACGATGGGAAGGGCGTTGACAGGTTCCGTTGAAACGGATGTGAAACGAGTCATCGTCTAGCATCGTGACGTTCGGATGGCTTACGGTTGTTTTAGGTGGGGGATCCTTCTAGAATCCCTGACTTGCGGACCCATTAGGTCCGCAAGTCCAGATCCTCAAGATCGTGGAGTTTTCAACTCTCGCTACGAGCATCCGGCATGACTCTTGAAGTACCACAGCACATACGACAGCGACTCGCTGCGGTCGTTGATGAATTAAAGAGTGCTATTGGGCAGGAAGCAGCAAAAGCTTACTTGACGCGTATTACCACCGCTGAGTCGCTGGAGTTCGAGCCTGGAGCCGAACTCTGCGACGACTCGTGGATGGAATACATTAATAAAGACTGCATGACTGATACCAGCGACCCTTCCTATCCCGCGCCGTTCCCGCCCTACGAAAAGATTGAAGAACCCTTCTTACAGATGACGAACTCACAGACAGAAGCTGACCCATGTTGCCTAGCATCGTCGCCTCAAGTCGCCAACCCTGTATCTCCAGGAAAAGGCACAGCCGCGGCGCTTTACGAGTCGTGTCGGGAACCAAAGGAACTTCGCAAGAGAGGGATGTCGGAATATAATACGCTAAACACGGTCGTGTAAGGCTTACCACGCAGTAATCTCCTCGATTACCTCAAAACTTACTGGGACACTTTGAAGGTGGAGGGGATATTTACGATGCCATTACGCCAAGTATTTACATGGACTCTGGAAGGTAGCTCGGAATAAGCCCGTCGGCTGCATCATTATCTCATCCTCCGCCACTTGGATGTGGAAGACGACCTTCACCAGTGGCGGCGATCGATCGCGGAGATGCGAAACTTAGACGGCTACACCAGCTTCTTTGCCGAAGCTCAGGCCAAATAAAGGATCCACAAACAGACACGCTAAAGTGGAGAAAGTAACAGTAACAAGGCACACAAGGAATACCTCGCACATATCTACGCAGATCGGACCCCGCAGGGTTACGAGCGTGTGAAGCAAGCGCTGAAGAAGGATCTACGACACGGGCGACGATGGTCAATACTAGTTGATGGGTTTGTTACTAGTGACGGGGAGATGATCCCCGGGCTTAGCCTAGGGCTCCTTTTACTCTGTGGACCTGCTATCGCCCAAAAAATGTCATATGCCCACTTAGGCAAGGAGAATCTACTAACCTGCATTACAGTTATAACACTACAGGATACACTGATCCTTATCTGAAGTCTCTGGTCTAGTATATCCACCGTTTACACACGCTTATATTGAGGATGTGTGAAATTATGCGGTCAGCAGCGGAAAGTCTGGTACATCATGGTAAGCTACAGGACGACGATGATTTCGGCGCCATCGCAGGAGGCTTGAAGCAGTACATCTAGCTTGATGCAAGTAAGCAGGATTATTCCTGTCCTATTCGGGCAATCTTCGTCGAGCCTTCAAAGGACTTTGACCATGGGTAGGAGTATCATATCGACACCGTACATCTTATAGCTATTATTATGGCCAACTGAACTTGTTAATGGTGTTGTAGATTCCTGTTACCTGGACGCAGCGGAAGACAGAAGGGCCGAAGTATGAAGACCCCGTGGACGATCACATATTGAGCTCGACAATGTTGACTGATTAGTGGAATTTCAAGCCACACCAAATTCTCTAAAACGGCGTCTGCCTTGTTCAAGCTTCGTTTACGCAAGCGCCCGCCAACGTGACCTGGGCTGCCAGCATTGAAGGGACTGCCAGAACCGGAGGGACTCCCAAAACTGGAGGGACAGCCAGAACTAGAGGGGTGGCCAGAATTGGAGGTCTCTATGCTTATCCATGATATAAGCCAAGGGCAATGTCGTTAGGTTATATGAACAGCTATCAGGAGTATAAAACCTTTTATCCTCTCTCCGTGTTAGTAAAGCAACCTCAAAATATGCCTTACGCAGCAAAAGCAAAGACGCAACAGTTCACTAGGAGGAAATCAAATCTGGTGAAAAAGGCAGATCAGCTGGCACGATTGTGCCACGCCGACCTTGTACTGGTCATCCGTAAGAACGGAAGGTATTATACTTATCGGTCGACCGATTACGAATAATGGCCTCCCACTATAACAGAAATCGTACGCATGAATCCGATACATCGATCTTGAGCTGACTCGAGCTTAGAAAGCATCGTACCCGTTGCCCATCAATCTGCTGTCCAAGGACTTTGACCACATCGT
>JAABUP010001123.1_pt1 | contig 56846 bp, 79 predicted proteins | sample 5559201 | NCBI WGS metagenome assembly JAABUP01 (sample SAMN10711887, study PRJNA513373) | rock metagenome | isolation source: Antarctica rocks | place: Antarctica | reverse complement strand
AGTGTTTGTGGGCAATGTCCCACACCACATCAGCGATGCAGAACTGGCAGATTATTTCTGTGATGTGGGCGAGGTGCTGACGGTGCAGATCAGGGGCAATGATGAGGCCCATTATGCTTTTGTGGAGTTTGCATAGGAACAACGGGGCGGGCTAGAACAACCTCAACATCTTTCGATCCCTGGGCAGCCCGGTATAATACTTGGCTTCTCATTAAATTAACGCCGAAAGGTGTAGTCTTTTCTTCTTCTTTTTTTCTGGAGTTTGCATACCCTGAGCAGGTGGAGAATGTGCTCACGCTGGCAAACGAGCAGCCATTCATGCTGGAGGATGTCATTCTGAGGGTCCAGCCAAGGCATGGCAAGAGCCGACATCAGGTAATGCACACTGTGATTGTGCAGCTTGCAGACACTGACCAGTTCCAGTATGACTGCATTTGTGCTCAGCCACACACATGCAGTTTGGCACACTGTCACCCGTACAACGCTCATGTCTGATCATCATCGTTATACATGTAACTGGAAGGTGTACTGGTTTCAGAATCTGCTTTGTGGAAGGATGTGTTGTCAGGCTACAGGCAATGCATGGCAAGAAGAAGAATGATGAGGCAGTGTGCTTTGATACTGCTGGTGCCTGCTGGCTGAAGTCCCAAGCTGTGCATGTGAAAATGTTTGCTGCAGAAGTTGGCTTGCCAACCAATTCGTGCTGTCATGGCTGTTCAGTTGCAATCCAGTCTTGCTGATTGGAGCGCTCTGCATGTGAGACATGGACAGCTGTTGCTGCAGAATGCACCGCTTGGATACCATGGAGGTGGCAGTTTTGATGATGAAGAAGCTGAGCTGCCAGCAGATAGAGCAGCGCGCATTCAAGCACAAGTACATGCAGCAGCTGCAGCAGCAGTTGATGAGCTCGACCCTGAGATGCTGCAAGGAGCAGCCCCAACAAGTCAGCCAGAACGAGAGCCGATGGTCTATGATGACATCTGATTCAATTTGCGCAACTTAGGCAGTTCCTGGTGACGTTCATGCAGATCAGACTATAGACCATGAACTCTGTACCATAATGGCTCGTTATCCCCTCATGAGCTTGTGTTTCTACCTACAATGGTTTGCAACTTAAACACAACCAATCGGTGATTTGTGGTCAAGTGCACCATCATGCATTCACATGTCTTAAATCTAACACGGGCGCATTCACATTTATTGGGGGACCCACCCAAATGGCCCCTAAAGGCCTATCATGGGTAAATGTGTTGGCACAGCATGCAGCTTCGGGAAGGCTCTTACTAGCGGACTAGCCAAAACAAGCTTTATAAGGGCAATATTGGTCAAGGTTAGTTTTTCTCTCTCTGCCCCCGTGATCTCGGACCGTGGATCATTCGACAGCTTCGTCCGTATTCCGACTCAAATGTTTGCCTTCAATGGCAGGCTTCCTACTTTGCATCTCCCTCATCACGGGGGTTGCAGAATTTCGAGGTCTTTGTCTCGCTCAGTGAACAGGCACTGTAGACGCCCAAGGACACGAGTCCTGCAGTGTTCTGCTGAAAGTGCCCTCACTGCAGAGGACTTTGAGCGGAGAATGAAAAAGATATTGAAACCAATACAAGATGACTTAAGAGCTGTCAAGGTTAGGCAGATTATATGTTTTTGTTAAGCGCTGTCTCCCCTTTGACAAAGTTGTTCTTCTCTGAGACGAGCTGTGGGTTGCAGAGGCGGGTAGATGGAATGGACCGCCAGATGGGCAGCATCATGGAACAGCAAGCAGGCGCTGTGGCAGAAAAGCTTTTTGGAGATGGCTATGCCCGTGCAATAATGGCACAGTCTCTTCAAGACTTGGCGCAGCTTTTGCCTGATGAGGCTGTCTACGCCAATCCAAGTCAGAAGGAGGTCAAACATGCGGTGCTTGCTGTATGTGACCTTTGCAGTGAACTATGTTATGTCAAACTGTAATGGTATATGCAGATCTTGACAACACCGCTGGAGTATGCTGTGAAAGTCAGTCGCAATCTGGTGCAGCATAAGAGTGCTCACAGACTGCTACAGCGAGTAGATGCGGTGTTGCAGACCAAGTCTGAGCAGCCTGTGTCGTGGCATGACCCTGATGGAACCATAAATCTCAGTCGCTTTGTTGACATTGTTAACAAGCTTGAAAACCAGGCGCTGAGGGTTGCTTTGTTCAAGCTCAAAGATGCTGCAATCATGGAAGATGACCAACAGCTGCAGCACTTGCTAATGTGTCGCAGCCCAGGAGTCATGTGTGCGATAGCCGCTGCGCTACCACACATATACCTAGACGGTCCCCCACCAATCGCATCAAGCAAAGTCGTTCTACCTCAAGAGACGCTGGAAATTGAGATGCGGGGACGCATGGACGTCGCAGGCGATGGCAATTTCGCATACATTGACCTTGGGGAGGTCAAAAGACAGCTTGAACATGCAGATGCTTTGAAACAGCTTGGGATCAGGCTGGCCACCATAGGGTGGTTTGTCCAGGTCTGTTGTACTGTGCACAACCAAGACATGCGTCTGGTTGGCCGCTTAATTGTCCCCAAGAGCAGTCTGGGAGCAAGTTTTGTGGCATCTGAGCAAAGGGAGAAGGCTGCACGTGAATGGAATTATAGCTTGTATGTCCATGGCTTTTGACATATGAATGCTTTCAAGAAGTGGAAAACAACTGGCCTGAAAGCAGGGCTGGAACACGTGTTCAAAGTGTGCTGTCAGCTTTGAAAGTGGTATACATGTGAAGGGAGTATTGTTGTGGGTTGTTGCACACAATCCTAGTCAGCCCTTTCATCATCAATACAACTCGACCAGTTTGTTTGTCAAAATAAATATGTTTCATGAACATACAGCTTGGCCCATGCAATGGCTCCACACCAGTCTGGGCATAACTACTTGGTGGCATTGAATAGGTTCAGCTCATGAGAGGGTACAGTTTCCCCTTGAAGCTTGTCTGTGATGCTGTTTTTGCTGGCCAACTATGGTCTCTTGCGCCAATCTAGCTTGCACAATGAATATCCTCCTCCTTTTGATCTTTGTACATTGATGAGTTCACTTTGCGAAAGTTTGCATTGTTAGATTAGGTGTTCTTCAACGGTTCGCTCTGCTCATATGCAGTTTTCTTGTGCAATCTCTAGGCTTTTATGTGTATAATATTGCTCAGCTGAATCATGTAAGTACTTGAAAAAGGTCGAGTACTGGCTCACTCCTAAGGATAGAAGTGTTCACACTGCAGCCTCAATTGTGTGCGTCTGTCCACTGCAAACTGCAAGTGTAATAAGTAAATCATTGCAAAACAGAGCAGCAGTCACAATCATTACATGATACATAGTTATTTTGCTCTATGTACAGCACAGCCTGACTCTAGATCCAAGCAGGCACAGGTTGTGGCTTGCAATGTTACAACTCTGAGCCTCAATGTCAAAACTAGCTTTTTATGTTATGATTACCGCATATAACACGTGTGCACTTCACTTATACTATGTGACAGTGTACAGGTAGCTGTGTGCCAACTGCAATCATTGAAATTCGCTGTTTGATCCTGCACACCTGCACGTCTGGCAGCGATCACAGCAACTTTTCAAAGCGCAGTCTGTGATGTGCGACAATGTCAAAAGGGTTGTTGATGAGTCAAGATAACTGGGAGTCTAATCTGACCAAGGCTCTGGTCTACAGACCTTAGTTACAGACTGGCTAAATATCACACAAACTGAGGTGTCTATCCAACATGACTCTTTGAATGGTGCAGCTTGTATAAGCTCCACAATAGATACAGGTGCTCTTCAGACTAGTTTCACCCAATATACTTCAGGCAACAAGACTCTCAAAGTTTTCTGGCAAGGCATCTGAAATTTCAGCAAAGTCAAAATGATGAGGTCAGCACATCAATGGTTTTGGCACAATGCAGAAATGGTTTACCTCGGTAACTTTTGGGAATGCACACAATTGTCCAATCAGCAACAGACCTGACAATTGTGTGGCACTGTGCATGACAGACAGCACAGAGGAGCACAATGTGTCATGCGCGCTGCTCATCAGATTGGGCAGGAGAGGCGTAATGCAAAATACGCTTGCTCCGGGAACTCGGTGCTGGACTGCCCAACATTGAGGTGTACCCTTCAGCATTGCACTGTGCAACTGCCGAATTTGCCTTTGACACCACAGGAGCTAGACTGCTTCATGCTGTCTCTGAATTCGCTGCCTCAGCTTCAGCAACACATCATGCAGGCTCTGCTGCTGCTGGCTTGATTGCCTAAGGCTTTGGCCGTTGACTGCCTCAGCTTCGGCAACACATTCACATGCAAGAAGTCACCCAATATGCTGGTGTTGCCAATGAAATGAAGACGATGACTCTGACGTAGGTGAGCATACTATCAGCGTATTTAAAGGATGGACATGAGTCAGATTCAAGACATGCAGATCAAGTCATACATGTGCATGCAAGCTGCAGAAGCCCACATGCTATGAAACCAAAATACTCTTTGCAAGGAAGCTGCAGGGACCCAGCTGGGAAAGCAAAAGTGAAAGGATGGCAACAAACAACAGCCTGTATGAGGATGTGGAGAAGGACAAATACGATGTGTTGCAAGCAAAATGTGACCAAGCGAGCGGTATACTAGGACATGTATATATTGGACTGCAATGAGCTGGTCTAGACGAAGAAACTGATTGTCATGAAGTCTAGAATCAGAATGGCTACAAGGGTACATGATTGATTTTGATAGGCAACTTAATTGGTGTTTGTCTCATGAAGCGTCGAGCAGGGTGCTGTAGCTCGCGATGTGACTTGTTGCACGCCTATGCGTTGAAACGCTACTTGAATTGTGTTTGATGGGGTATGTGTTTGATGGGGTAAACAGAAGGTAATGATAGAGTAAAGGACTTGCTTGACCAGCTTGTCCACAGGTCATGGCCTAGAGATGCTTTTCATATGTCAGTGTGAAATCCATTTGGCCTGCGCGCACACAAAAAGCTTTGCAAGCTTGAAACACCTACTTCGATGAAAGAACTTCCTCACTCTTGACATGCACACTGATGTCTCTGTCAACTTGTAACCATTATGTCCTGTCAAAATTGTTGGATGTGTGCCTTGCATGCGCTTTTAGAAGAAGAACCTTGTAAGCCTCAAATGCACACTGCACAGCATGTAACGACCAAATATATGCATACATATCTGCGTGACTGATGCACAGCTGGTGCAAACGCTGACCTTTGTTCTTTGAATGCTTCTACATAGGGCATGCTGCAGATTACCTTTATTGATGGACTTGAGCATCATTACGCAGCCTAATATGTCTGAAGTGCATTGATGAATACCTTGCACAACATGAATGCATGCTTTGAGCACTCAGCAAACAAGTGTCTGCAGCACACAACTCAGAACCTGCACCGTTGTGTGGTGAAACACCCTCAACATGCCGGCAGTTTGCAACAACGGCTTGCTGTGCATGGCATCTTACTATAGGTCGCAAGAGACCACTGATACTTGGAGTCAGCATCTCTAGCACTGATTGACCAACTGTGACCCTTTACCTCCTGTATGCTTGTGATGCAGCCACGAGACATGAACAGTTTTGCAGTTCTTGATTTCTAAAATATCGTAACCTGCACTCTGCAGTGCATGCTGGGTATGCGCATCCGACTCGATATACTATAGCCCTTGCTACTTTCCTTAAACGCACAAAGTCCTCACCATGGCTGGTAAATTGCGTTGCAGATTTATCGCTGCAGGCCCAGCTGCGCAGGGCCAGCTGGGCAGTAGGACATGCATGCAAATTAGGCATCAGTCAGGAGCCCAAGGAATTCAAAGCGTCGACCCGGGCGTCGACCTTATCTGAAATTGGAACGTTGCGTGCATGCAATACCTGCATCTGCACAGCAAAATGAGAGCAAGCAGGGCGGGCTTTGCAGTGCACTGTTGCAGCATCTTGTTATTCCATTGCGGAATAGACTCATGACCTGCTAAGTTGCTCAAGTCACCTTCAACCCGACTGTTGACCGAGCGTCAAATTGCCCGTCCCTCATCAGATCCTTTCTGCGCATCAGCTGCCAGCAAAACAATCCTGTAGTTGTGACACAACATCTCATCCATCATCACCAGAGAGTCCAGCCCGCAGGCCGGAAGTGAGACGTGCATGCACCGTTTAACAGTGGCCTAGCAAGGTACACCGACGACCTGAGCGTCACCTTGACACAAATGCGATGAATTTTGTAGCGCACCTTTACAGTGCTGTCATTTTATGTAGGTTGCAGGTTCTGGGTCGTCTGCTCAAAGCGTTGTATTTGGCAACAGCCTATGAGATTGGTCACCAGCCTGTTCCACCCCAGCCTGCTCTGTCCAGATCCTTTCAATCCGCCTTCCTGCGGCAGCAGACAGCGACATTTTCCTACCCATTGTCTTTGGCACCAGCAACGAAACCATTCACAAGCCCTTGGCGTTCAGCCAAACAGGCGGCACAGCCCAAAAACATTATTGGCTAGCAGACCTAGGCAGCGTCTTGTGTGTCCTGCACAGGCATCAGACAGCGCCCTTCACCACGCACATGACCATGCACATGACCCAGCTCCCGCCAGACATCGTCTCAGTCCACTCATTCCAATCTGGCAGAAGTCAAAGCATGACTCAGACATCACGCAGCTAGCAATTCCTGCCCTCTTTTCCCTCCTCTTGGACCCAGTCATGTCTCTCATAGACTGCGCTATCATTGGCAGGCTGGGTGCAGATTCTCTGGCAGCCACAGGCGCCAGTATCAGCATTTTCAGCTTAGCTGGATTGCTGGTCAGCTTTCTATCATATGTCACAGTCCCTGCAGTGGCAGAAGCTTCAGCTCAAGGGGATCAAGCAGAGGTTAGCAAAGTGATCTCGACAGGAGTGTGGATCGCGGTTGTGGCAGGAGTCATGATAACAGGTTTCATCATTGCTGTTGGGCCGCTCATTCTGGGATCAATGAACCTAGAAGCAGCTGTGGTTGAGAAGGCTGGGGGGTATGTTTGGGCGAGAGCCTTGGGGTCCATTGGGTACCTGCTGGTGCTCGTGGGCTCTGGAAGTTTTCGAGGCATGCAGGTTTGTGGTGCTTCACTTGACGCTGCAATGTATCACACAGCTCTAGCAATGCTATTCTTGGATGTGAGTTAGCACAGAATTGCCGATGTCCATATGCAGCAGCTATCATGTTGGCCAATATATGCACCCAAAACTCTGCATGTTGCATTGCTGCAAATACGGCGTTGCCTGTCTGTCATGCCAGCTTGCTGTGAAGTCAGCTTGGGCATGAAATGCTGTTGCGTATGCACTCACCGTGCGTGTACATATTCGTGCTGCCTGATCAGAGCCAAGTGTCTGCAATGTCGATCATGTACAGCCATGCAAAACATAGCATAGACATCTGCACGCTTTTTGCTTGTCAGTGGCTCCCTAGATACAAAGCTGAGTGTCTCAGAGTGCACGCTATAAATAGCCAGCAGCTGAAGGCATTGATCGCTTCCTGCAGGACACACTCACACCCGCCATAGCATCTCTGGCAGCAGTCGTTACCAATTTCTCACTGGACATCATCTTTGTCTTTGTCATGGGGTGGGGCATCACAGGCGCAGGCGCAGCAACCTCCATTGGCATGTTTGTCAATGCAGCAGTGCTGTACTACAGAATCGTCCAGAAGAAGCTGTTGAAGCCATCTCACCTGCTGCACCCCCCTTCCTGGGAGAGGCTCAGACCCATGCTGCGCACAGGGGTGGCCCTACAGATCAGGAATGGTTTCCTGTGGTTTGTGAGCTTTTTGGGAGCCAGAATGGCTGCAGAGATGGGCACTGTGACAATGGCAGCGCATGAGATCATTCGCCAGATGTGGGTTTCCTCATTGCAAGGCTTCGCAGCCATCAACGTGACGGCACAGTCGCTGCTTGCAACGCATCTGGGAAATGATGACCCCAACTCAGCACGGGAGGTGCTGCAAAGACTGATCCAGATTGCCTTGGTTGCTGGGACAATTATTGCGCTAGCGCTGGCATTGCCCAGAGACAAGCTACCATTGCTTTTCAGCAGTGATCTCCAGGTTGTGGAGAAAGTGCGTCATGTCATGCCTTTAGTAGTTGTCATGCTGCCAATAGATGCTGTTGAGAGGACACTTGAAGGAGGGCTGTTGGGCTGTCAACAAACTGACTTTATAGCTAGGAACACCTTGGTGAGTGCAGCAGCTTGTTTGACCAGTCTGTTTGTTGTACACAAGCTCAAGCTAGGGTTCTCAGCTGTGTGGGTTGCTACCAAGGTCTTGATTGTTGTCCGGTTCCTTGGGGGCTTTCGCCGCTTTACAAATCCCTCTTCCCCAATTGGCGATTTGCGCAAATCTGAGCCTTGAGTTCATGAAGCGGTGATCAAAGTATTGCTGACTAATAAGTTTTGCTGTGAGATTTTTTGCTTGCTTTGGTCATTTTATGCCTGTTTTTCAGCTTGTATCAACAGCTCTGACTGTCAACGCACTGCTTGCACACAAGAAAACATAACAGATGATAGCTGACACAATTTTGACATGAAGGGTTCTCTTCATACCATGTTGGGTTGTTTTGTCAGAGATTTGCGTAGTTTCGAACTAGACTGAAGCCTTCAGTGGGTTTGACGATGGTCTTGTTGGCTAGTGTCTCAAACCGCCTTGAACCTGTTCAGTTGCTGCAAGTGATCTCGACTGCCCTGTTCAAGCTGTTGAGGTCCACCAGCAGCCCGGCTTTCGACTTTAGTGTCTGTGCATTGCAGCAACCGGTGCTGAGCAACGTGATGGTGATTGCAGCTTGAAGGTGTGCAAGGCCTGCTGAGCGTACACTGGTGCACTTCTCAACAGCTGCTGTGGCAGCATGCGCAAATGAGCATCGAAACTTCACTCTGAGGTACTATGCATGCACCATATGGTATATCTCGGCCCCTATACCTAACAGGGAAAGCACGTGTACATGCTGTGTGGCGATGCAGATTGCTAGCAGACCTCAAGCTTTCCCAACTTATAAACAGGCAAGTAGTGGGTATAACCTTTCATACTATGGTTGAAAAGAGTTCTGCAGCTGATTAGAAAGTGTCGACTACCTGCATTTGGAGGTCTTTGTGAGGATTTATGAGCATACTTGCATAGTACGTAAATGTGTGGCTCTACAATCCGAGCACTATTCTCAGCAAGCGGCAGATCTTTAGCACTGCAACACAGTCATTGCACTATCCACTTCTGGCGTTCAGCTATGATGGTAGCAGCAGGCACATTTCAGCATCTCCTGTTCTGTTAAACAATGCGTGTTATTGGGCAAAGAAGTCAGGGGCCAACAGAGGCTGGACCAGCTCCTCTGCTCTTCTTCTTGCATCTCTGCGATGCTCTTCATTCATCCGTTGGACTCGCTCATCTAATTCCTGGAGCACCTGCGCATTGATGAGTTGCCTTACGCTGCAAATGTGGCCAGCAAGTCTGTGACCAAGGCACTTACAGATGCAGACCAGTTGCAAAGCAAGACTGCAGAACTTGTGAGACCACAAGACTTCATCCTGTTAGAAAAGAAAAGAAAAGACTACACACTACGGCGTCAATTGTAACAAGAAGCCAAGTAGCATACTGAGCTGCCCGAGTTCATCCTGTTATCCCATATCGAAAGCGTAGGTCAACAGGCCATGGCATAATAGGTCTCTTAAGGAGTCAATACCCATCAAGCAATCACACACTACCACAAGAGCGTTGGTAAGAAGAGTGACTGACCTCTCTGGCTACTCTGCGCACACGGTTGACATTGTGAGGCAGGCCCACCAGCTGCATCTGGCGTGATGCAACAGTGCGCACCAGCTCCTGCCGCAGCATCAGCCATGACTCTGCACAGGAGCGACACAATGTCACACACACAGTAATATAAATCTTGACAACACCAGTGCAGTCACATACACACAAAGTAGCATGAATCTGGAGAACAGCAGTACCACAGCAGCAATACAATGATACACATACAGTAGCATAAATATTGATCGTAGCAGTACCACAGCAACGACACATTGTCACACATACAGTAATGAAAACACCAGTGCCACAGCAGTCACACACACTGTAGCATGAACCTGGAGAAAAGCAGTATCACAGAGGCATGATGTAAGATGCATCAAACAAAGCTGCTGCTCGTGAAGCACCAATACAACACAACATCAGCATGACGGAAACAAGTACGCACACCTCGGGCGCATGATCTGCAACAAGATTGCTTTTACAAGCAACAGAGCTGGCACGGGCCAGCTGATGCTGGCACTATGCACATCAGCTGGCCCAACACACACAGGCACACACACATGAGATACGCATCACATTACAGAGCTGCTGGCTCAGCCATCACTGTGGTGCATGCCTCAGTCCTCTAGCGTATCACTTAATCATTGTCTTTCCAATGTGCCTTACAAACAAAGCTGCTGGCAATACAATGCAATGCCCCTGTCACTGAGGGCAGCAAGACTACCTGACTGTGTGTAAGCTGCTAGTGCTGCAACAGGAGCGTCCATTTGAGTCTCTACAACAGTTCTCAGAGCAGTGGCCTGGGGCTGTTGAGGTGGAGCAGGGGCCTGGTTGGCTGCAGCAGCCCTCTGCCTAGCCCTGTAGTCCCTAGCCCACTCACCAGCCTCAGCTGTCAGACGCTGTAATCTCTGCACCCGGCAACATGCTTAGCACTTGTGCAGCTGCAGATAAACCATTCCATCTGCCATCTCACCACTCAAGCTGGGTTGAGTGCATGAGGTCATTGCAGCGGATGAGCGCGCCATGTCCTGTTGCCACTGCTGCTGACATTTGCGTCCACTCAACACTGCATGCAGTGCTGATGCCACTCTCCTGGGAAAATAACAGGCTTTTTGGCGCAACTAGGTGACTGCATTCAGTATCAAGCATCCAGTATTGTATTTCTGCTGTTACTGCTGTGTCTGCATGTATTGCTGAGGATAGACCATAACCTGTAGACAAGCATGCAAACATACAGCAGCATCAGTGCTTACCCCCAGGGTGAGGAGGGCTTCTGCATCAGGGCGAGGGGGGCGGGGTGCTCTGGCTACCACTGCCTCTTGCTCTTCTTCACTGTCATCTGATATCAAGTCTGGCATATCCTCTTCAGGGCCCCACAGCTGGTTTGAGCTCATGCCTACAACACAAGCGCATCTGGCTCATGGACTTATGCATTGCAGGTCTCGTGCAGATGACAGAGACTCCAATAGGGCTGTGTTATTGTCGACCTATGCAAAGGATGCATAATTGCATGGGAACATATGAACATAACACAGACGCTCCCTTCGTGTCGAAAGCCTGTGGCCAAAGTGTGCTTGGTTCTGATAATTTACAACAGGAAGACAGGAGGCATATTGCATCTGTAATTGGGAATGTGCAGCTACAGGTTTTGCAGGGCATGCTGAGACAAGCGTCATAAGTCTGTGTCAATTTGCTTATGCACTGGACGTCTGGTCTTGCAGTGGGAGTCTCGCGACGCATTTATAGTGTGCAACTAAAGGACCTCAAACAATGCAGTACTTTGAAGATATGATTGGCAACATACATTGCTAGAATCTGTTGCATGCTGACAGAGGAGTGCTAGCTGCTTGTTCGTTGAGCAGCTGAAGGAAATCTCACCCCTGATTGTTAAGGTGTCCCCTCTATAAGATGTTCTAGTGACTTGTGCACGCCGTCTATCAGATGATGATGTGTTTGGTGGAACCCTGAAAGGGTTTCTTGCCAGATCCAGTCGCCTCCTGGAAGGTCTGTCTTGCCGGCAGTAATCTCTGTTGGACTGCTCATCCTGTTCTGACTCTGGCTCAAAGATAGGGTTTCCCATGATGACAATTGCTGGGAGGCAATGTGGATCGACTGGCTATATAAAAAGCCGGACAGAGCAGCAAAGGTGCTCAGCGACCACGCACAGTCTACTTTAACCTGTGCAACACCAAGCACTGCTTAGTTCAAGAAGCTGAACAAAACCCCCTGGTTACCATGGGACCAGGGGATACGTATTTACGACAAACGACCTGCATTGATGACACTACTCTTGTGTAGGTCTGTGCGTTGCCTGCAGGCCGACAGATCGACCACAACATGAATGCATCGTGTACCCTAACAGGTTCAGCGGGGTGCTTGCGCACCTAGACAAGGAAAGGCCTTCAGCACAGGCTGCCTCAAACGTGTGTGAGCAATGAAGCGAATCCCAGCAACACTTCACCGGCGGTAGACGCTGTGACGTAACGCGTCCGTTTATTTAACGCAAGCCGGTGAGTTCAGGGCAAGTGCAGCTGCTCAGATTGCGCACGAAATGTGAAACAATGCGAGCGCTTCTGAAGCCCTAGCAAAATGGCGGGGCTGTGGCACGCGGTCTCGTCCCGCTGTTGATACGCTAGCAGTGCTTCCGTGCTGCACTTTGACCAAATGGCTTCAGTGATGGTGATGAGTCATCTGTAAACGTAACGGCTGTGAGCCTCAGTCTGTGTACAGACCTTTGAAGATGGTGTGGCGCCTGCTGGAGACAAGGGCCAATGTTTGCACCTTCAGCTGACTGACATCAGGTAAATCTGATTGACGACGAAGCCGTTGACTTGATTTGCAGCATTATCACCAGCTCTTGGCAAGCTGATCCGCTCGATAGTGCAAACGGGACAGGTAATTTTGAAAGAGCTAAATTTGTGACAGGAAGAAACGGTGTGCAGGGTCTCAAGATGCAGAAAGAACCCGCTTGGGCAGCCCTGCCAGTGGAAGTCCTCAGGCGTGCCTTTGAACTCCAGCCAAACGGCTTGGCAACGTGTGCTGCGGCTGCAACCTGCGCTGCATGGCACGAAGCTGCGAAAGCAAGCAGTGTTAACTCTCTTTACCTGTACGGGGACAGTGACGACCACGAGCGAAGCTGGCAGAGCCTGCTGGCAGCAAGGAGCTCCATAAGCACCCTCAAGCTGGTGCGAGCAGCCGAGTGGACCGTGTCTAACGACCGGTTTACACTCGAGCGATCTTCCACTATTTCAAACGCCACAATGGACAGCCTCCCAACAGCCTGTACGAGCCTGACCCTCAGCGAGTTCTGTGCTCACAGCCTCAGTCGGTATGTCGAAAAAGGCCCTGACCTGGAGCAGCTCTCATTCCAATGGAACTGCCTCCCTTATTCACCAGGCTACCACAAGCACCAGTCAGTACCAGATCTGCTGGCGCTCCGACACCTGACAGACCTCACGGTGCAGATGCGCAATGACCTCCATGGTGACGTGTTTCCAGCCCTTGTGAAGGGCTGTCCTGACACATTACTGAGCATGACACTGCAGAACTTTGGTTCAGAGGTAGAGGATGAGCAGCCGCCTGTTCACAGCGTGCAAAGCCTGGACATGTTTCAGAGTCACCTGACAGCACTCACCCACCTGGCACTCACCAACTCGTTTCTTACCATTCCTGGTGATGACATCTCGTGCCTCAGCAAGCTCAAGAGCCTCAGCCTTCATGCCACAGAGGTCTATGTTGATGGTCAGCTGGATGTCACACGCCTCACGAACTTGACCTACCTGGATCTTAGTGAAATCTGCTGCTTCTGGGAGGACGCATGGGTGGAGGCTTTAGACTCATTCACAAGCTGGCCTGGACTGGATGTGTTGAAGCTGGTCAATTGCAACCTGGTTGATCAGCAAACAGACTTGGACTGTTCTTCAGTCAAAGAGCTACATCTCAACTATCCTAACAGGCCCCTCTGTTTTGTAGAGGGTCAAGCTGTGCATGCCTACATGGGTGTGCAGCAGGTACTTGAGAAATTTTCAAAGCATGAGAGGCATTCTCAGCGTGGCAATGCTATCATTGGTCTGCACAGCACTTGTGATTACTCTACAGATGTTGATATTGTCCTGCAGAAAGTGGCTCTTTTCTGCCCCAACTTGCAGTCCCTGCATGTCGAGAACTCGCTTGTTGATGGCTATAGGTTTTTTGAAAGTCATGCATCTCTGTCTCTGTTTAGTGAGGGAAACGCAACACCTCTCAAATTGACTAGTCTTTCTCTTCATGAAGTTTCATGCTCTCAACTTGATCTCCAGGCACTAACAGTCTTGACTCATCTTGTTGTCAGGCAGGTAGACAAGGAAGCTCAACTGGCTTGTGTCATTCTGCCACCTGGTCTGGAGGTTTTTGCTTTCATAGGCAACAGTTTGTTTCAAGCGGGCATTGAGCACAACCTTCAGTCACTCAAGCAACTATCTACACTACAACTTGGGCCCAAGCAGTACTACCTCATTCCCAAGCCATGGGCGCCAGTTGTACCCAAGTTGCCCGTAAGTCTGGCGCACTTGATCTTTGAGGGTCAAGCATCTCAGGGCATTGTTGATTGGTCAGGGCTGTATGAGTGCACCAGTCTTGAGCGCTTGACCCTAGGTACAGGGCACTGCCCAGTAGGAGAGTTGCAAGCTTGGATCAAGTCTGCCCAATATGTGTGTGTTGTAGATCATGACAATGATGCCATAGATCCCCCCGATCTATATGGGTTTCGAGGTACTAGGTTGCCGGCTGTTGATTACCTGTAACATAGATGATGAGGTTCAAGGTATTAGATTGCTGACTGATCAGTTTCATGAACCAGGTAATGAAACAATTTGAAAAGGTTTACCCTGCCTGGTTAGATGATGCCCCCCTCTGATGACTGTTCACGTAGCAATATTGGTTTGCTTACCAATGCTTTTTGGGGAGCTCGTGAATAAAAGGTCAAAGGCTGGAAATTTCCATGCCATCTCGCCTTTCATGCCCACACCAAAAGCAGATTGTTGCCTTGCAGTGTTGCTTCATATGAAACGCATTTTAGTCTTTTCTTGCAATTCTTTGCAATCTGGGGTGAGGGGCCAGTGATGCCTCATCAAACATCCTGGCTTGAACGCATGCGACGTAACCAAAACCTGTCATCATAATTGAATATGAAACGTCATGCACAAGTGGACACAGATGATGACGAGTGCGTGTGTGCGAAGGCTAGGTCACTGGTCAACCCAAATGATTCATGCATTTCAAAACATGTCCAAGCCAACGCAAGGTGACGCAGAAATTTGCGTGAGAATGTGCTCGCGGCATAAGGCTGCTGTTGATGGTTACTCGCGGCCGAGGATGCCGCAGGCATCGCTTGCTCGAGAATGTAGCTAACGCCCTGACATGACGCGTTGCTGATCTTAACATGACTCGACAAACGCGGCAAGAGGCCGGAGGGGTCACGCCCAAGGTGTTGCTCGACAATGTGGCGTCGAGTTTGAAGGCAGATGCTGCTAAACAAGCATTGGCCGATGTCCGGGCATACCTAGACCCCGTCCTGAAAGCAGCTCGATTGCAGCAGGAAAACCCCACCGCAAGCAGTCAGCGATTAGCAAAGTCTCATTCTACTTTTGTGGTGAATCTGCTGCGTGTCTCCCTGGCAAAAATTACCAGCGAGCAGTCTCCAGCCTTGCAAACAGCTTATATAGAGCTTGCCTCCCTAGGTCTTGAAGGCCTGTCCGTGCTGCGCAGCTCCCTTAAAGGCAGACCCCATGAGGTCGAGGTGCAGAGATACATGCTGATACGAAAACTGTTGTCCCTTTCATGTCACCAGCAGGCTCTGCAGCAATCCTGCTTGCTCTACAATGCTCTGTGTTGCCAGTGTTGGCAGACAGAAGCTGCCATCCTCATGACGCACAGCGTCACATACAGGACACAGCCCTTGCCAAGGCCGGATGACAGCAACAATGAGATAAGCAATCTTGTTGTTGGAAGCGTGCTGGACATGCTCCTGAGCATTGTTGCACAGAGTGGCATTCAGCGCAACCTGTGCAAGGTCATGATTGTTGTACATGACTACGAGTGTATCACAGAATGGCTAAGGTAAGTACAATGCAGACACGTTGTTTGCACACTTGGGAAATGTTCACTCTTGAAAGATTGATAGAGGCAGACAGACTCAAAGCAGTGTTCATGTATGCAGCATCCTTCCAGAAGCTAACAAGGCTAAGCACTCTGACACCTTGTTCCGCTATCTTTTCAAGGTATGCAGACATTCTAGCAAGAACCCTTTTGCCAGTGATATCATGTGCTTCAGCACCTAAATGCAACTGGTCAATTCTGCGTGCTTGGCAGCTGGCCATTTCATTACCAATTATATCATGAGACCCATGCTGAAGTGTACCACCATGTGTTTGGAAACAGCTGCAAAGAATATTGCCATCTGGCATTGCCTTACCTAGCAATTGAGCTTTGTAGTACACAAGGTGTTTTTGTTTATCATGTCATGCAGGCCGCAAACCAAGCCCTTGCCCTCAAGCAGCAAGCTTTTGTGGACGATTGTATTCAGATCTGCAAATGTGCAGTGCAAGCTTGTTTGCAGTCATCGTCTCACTTGAGGCTGCCACAGGTGTGGCAAGAGACACTGTGAGCAGCCTTTGTCACTCCACCTGCAGCTGATGTTTTGTCACCCAAGCTGGTGTCTTTCTTTGTGCATTCCTGTCCAATACAAGCAATGTGCTGTCTTGTCAGGTGGTAGAGAAGTATACACAGCAGCTGCCGTCGTCAGACAAAGCAAAGCTACTGGCACATGCTCTTGAGTTGGTAAATGCATCAGGTACGCGATCTTCTCCTGTTACTGTTGAACATGCACATCATGAAGAAAATGTCTGATTTTGATATCAATGGCATGTTGCTTCTTTGCACCAATGTGCTACTCACGCCGTGAGGCCAATGTCATGGCAACTGAGCATTATCAAGCAACAATGCCTGCAGTACAAAGCTCAAATGACTCAAAGCTTTGTTGGGCTGCGCTGTTCAGGCACTGCAAGGTGCCACTTTGGCGATCAACACTATGCAGGCTTGTATGTCTGCTGTCAGCTGCCACCCCGAAAGCTTGAAGGCCTGCTTGGCTTTGCTGTCCAGTCACCAACCAAGGTAACATCTTTGCTTGTGGAGCCCAATGCTGCTCTGCACGCTGACATGACCATGAGATTGAGCCAGCCAGCAACCTTAATGCATTCCTTTCACATTGCAGCAGGCTCAGACATGTGCTGATGCAAAAAATCCTTGTATGGTTGCTGCAGGCATGTTGCAGACAAATGGCTAGCCATTCTCAGTGTACCTGCCACAGCCTTTCTGCTGAAACAATCAGATAGTGATGGCAGCAATGCACATGCGTGGGCAAAGAAACTGATGAAGGCAAACGCTACCATCAAGGAATTGTTGCAGCAACTCCAATCCCGGGGCAGTGGGAAAAAGCCTGCTAGGTCTGCCACAGCAGCAAATGGCAAAGCTGAGGTTGGTAGCAACGAGATTGCCAACCTTTGCCAGCTTGCTCACGCTGTACTTTCAGCCATCTCCTCTCTGAGGAAGACCGTGCAAGGCAGTGCCATGCAAGCCCCATACAGTGGATACAAAGCTGGTAAGGTCCACATTGACATGGACTCTGAGCCTTTTCGCTTGGCTTGCACGCTCCGATACCTTACAGGACGTTAAGCAGAGTCCGCCATTAAATGTGCGTGTTCAATAGTGCTGTGCCAATCATGGCAGTAGCTCACGGCGTCATAATCAGCAGCAGCAGAGACATACAGCCTTAGGCTAGTAACACTTCTGGGCTGTGCTGCATGTGAAGCAATCATGCGCTTATCTGCAGACAACACAATCATTCGGATCATTGCTCAGCCTGACAGGAAACGGACAGACCACAGGGTTACAACAAAGTACATGTTACAGATAGCAAACCCCCAATGGCAGTGAACAGCCATACAGACATGTCTTTACTGACATTGTGTTTTGTCCTGTCAGATGAAAATACAGCAGCTGAAGAAGAGCCCAGGGATAGCCTGTGCACATGCCTGATGCTAGCAGCACCCCTGGCCTCTGCTGTCGTCAGCCTGCAGTCCCAGTTGCTCCCAGCAGAGGACTCAAGCCAACGCAACGCCACTGACAGGCTGAGCTACCCAGCTCTGTCTGCCCTGATCACTGCCTATCAGATCAAGACTGCTGCGGCCATTCAGGACTCTGCTCAGACAGATGAGATTTGCTCAGCAGATGCGTTTGAACCCTTCTGGAGTCCAGCTGCTGCCTGGTAGGTCTGATCATGTTTGAGCTCAGAGGCTCTAGCTGCACAGAAAGAGAAATGCTTCAGTGATTGCTCTGCAACTTGTGTCTGCTGCAATGGCATCATGATAGTCCTTTGAAGCAGATACCTAAATAGCACAACAGCCTGGCAAATGTCCAGATTGAACGCCCCGTGTAGCCGCAACTCATCTATGAATTAAAGTTGGAGTTCCAGAGCAATATAACAATGTTGAGCTTGTCTCATCTTGCATGCGCAAGCAGCTGTTGTGGTTACCATTGAACGGCTTCTGCTTTTGCAGGGCCCACCAACAGGTGCCACCGCTGCTGCTGAAAGCTGCAGAGGAGCGCTGGGCGTCATCAGCCCTCTTCAGCTGCGCAGTGCAGCTGCACAGTAACAACCTAGCTCAATCAGCTGAGACTCTTTTTGCAGCAGCCTGTGATGCAGCAGCCTCCAGCTTGTGCAAGGTCATGCATGATGGCAGCCAAGCAGCACAGGTGATAATGACAATGTTGCCTGCACCTCAGGGTGCCACACAGTATTTGTCAAGCAACAACTATGCCTGATCCTTGCCTGAGCCACTGCATTTAGTAAACAATTCACCGCACCATTGCCTCTGTGGACAATCTGCCAGGCTGCACTGCTTAGCTGGTCCTACTTGCATCGTACTGGCATCAGCAGCATGCAAAACAGCTGGCAACAGGTCGCCGGCCCAACCTGACAAATGTGTTTTTCTTACAGCTAGAGATGCAGGCACAGGTGCAAAGCTTTGTCAGAAAGAACCAAGCCCTGGCCAATGCTCTGCACCAGCAGGGCCGCACACCAGCAGCCCTGAACACACTGGGCAATGCCCTGACCTTACTGGCAAGCTTGGGAATGGCTTTTATCCAACCTGGGCAGCCTCTGGTGCTGGCACTGGTCACTCTCAGAGCAGGCTTGCAGAGCGGCCCTGTTCTGAAGGCAGCAAGCAAGCCAGGCAGCAGGTGAGATCGAGTTGAGCCTGTTTGATGGATCAGCCCATCACAAATGATTCATCAGTGCGTTTTCATGGTGTGCACAGTTTTATGTCTTGACCTTGAGATCATAAGCCGCTGAGAGATATGACACAGCCAGCACAGTTCAGCAGCGGCCAGGGCTGCTCGTTGACACAGATGTGAAGCGATGCAAACTTGGTCGGTCCAAGTCTGCTGCAGGCAGTCAACACATCTTGGCTATTGTGCGATGCCCCATGCAGGGGCCACAGACAGCGCAAGATGATGCATAACATGCAAGCAGATGCAGCTGCTGCCTTGCCAGCTGACGCCCCTGTTGCTGCGTATCTAAACCAGCTGCCACAGCCAGTGTCTTCAGCTTTACTGGGAGAAGTGCTAGCAATGGAGGCCAAAGCTGTACATGAGGTTACACACCAACCCAAGTTGCCCAACACCAACATCTGCCATTGTGATGAACACAAAGTCCTGTCATGTGGCGGCTTCAAGCAATGTTCACTCTCACAATGCTCCCTGCATCTTTGTGTGCCTGGCGGTTCCTTGATGTACACAGCAGGCTTGCAGCATATTGTGCAGAGGTTCAACTTAACTCTTCTGCAGTATCCCAGATACGTCCACAGCAGTCAGTCTGATCTGGTGGTTGCGTGAGTAGCAGGGTTTGGCAGCATTTGCTGCATGCTTAGGTGCAACAGCCATAAGTCACACTGGTGCCATGAACAATATAGAGGAGATTTGCTTGTATGCAGGTGATGCTTGAAGGACTGCTGCCCCACTCAGCTGCAGTACAGCAAGGACAAAGCCTGTTCAAGCAGCTTGGCAGGGTTTGGTCAGTGCAGGATCAGCCTGTCTTGCACGCCAGAGCCTTGCTGCTTCAGGCCTGCCTTTCTGGCTTGCTTGCTACACCTGAGACAGCCCTAGACCTCATGCAGCAAGTCATAGTTTTGTTGGCTGATCAGCAGGTAAGCTCAGCACTCCCAACAGAATGCCTTATGCAAGCGCTGCTGTCACAGACTTGATGGGCTGCACAAGCATCCTTGAATGCACACGGGACTGTGCAAATAACAACAGCCCAGCTTACCTTGCAGCTCAGAAAACGTCGTGATCCCTGCAGGATGATGGCACATCAGACGTGCTTGCCAGTGCTCATGCCATGCGGGCTCTGCTGCATGCACAGCAGCTGCGACAGGCAGGGGCTGAGAGGGAAACGTTGCAATCCTGTACTAGCTCAGGGCAACGTGAGGGATGGAGACAGTGTTTTGAGCATATGCTGAAAGCGCTGCAGACATGGCAGCAGAGCACACACAATGGTGACCAGGTCCAAGGAGGCATGCATGTTGATGATGCTGGGACGTTTTGGGATGACTTCACAGCCCCTGAATTGATCTTGGAGCTGCTGTTCATGTCTGGCCTGCATGGTAAGCTCGCTACATGGCTTTGCTTCTGCATTGCAGTCTAACACAAGTCTCACTAAGCTCGACTCCCTGAATCACATCCTGAGCATCTATGACTGTCTGAGTCACATTCTTGAGCATATTTCATCGGTGATTCTCAAGCACAAGCGGGCATTGAGTGTTGACAGCCAGCAGGTACCAGCCAGCCAACAACTACTCAACGCAACAAAGCTGCTCAAAATGTGAGACTGCCTTGCTAGCGATGTGTAATGAAAGTCCGACCACAAGCACTTTCATTGCAGCCTTTGACCTTGTTGCAGTCATGGTTTGTCACTCATAGAGCATGTTCTGACTGGCACTGATGCTGGCAGGGGAGATGGATTTGCAGACCATGGCTTCTCAACTGTTAAAACAGGAAGCCGAGGATTCACGCTCTGATGCACTTTTGCATAGCCTGTGCAACACGCCAAGCAGCCCATTGCTTTCCTGGAGCCTCGCTCCTCAGCCAGTTGCAGCAGTGCTGTCAGCTAACACATCCTGTCCTAAGTCTGAACATAGCCTGGCCAATGCCCATGAGAAATGCAGGCAAGTTGCTCACTGACCTGCCCTTTTAGACAGCTGCTTTCTCTGTGCCTAGAAGTTGTTTGCATGTGCTGTAGCAAACAGTGCCAGGTCACACATTCAAAGCTCTGTGCAAACAGTCAAAGGCACCACAAGCTGCGTATGCCAGGCTGATCAGCATACAGATGACATGACTGGCTGTTTCACAGGCCTGCAAAGACACAGCCACATCTGGCTTGGCAATAGAACATTTGAAGCTACTGCTCCATGCATGGTCTGCGTATCAGCTCGCTCTTGCTTCCTTGCTTGCAACAACAGACATCTGTCTGTTCTTTACCTGCAGCCAACATCACAAACCTTTTGCATAAATTTCTTGTTGCAAGTTCTGCCTTGGCCGCACACTAATGCTTTGTGGTACTTCACCAGCACCTTCACAGCGCTGGATTTGCAGGCCAAACTCTGGCAGCTCAGCCAGATATGATAAGTCATCAGCAGATGATCTGCAGCGAATGGCTCATGAGCTGGCGGCAAGCAAGCAAGGCAAAAGCGCTGTAGTGGTGTGGAACAGGGCTTTGTTACATCAGCTGGCGGGTCAAGCACACTATCAAGATGGTACGTCACAGCTGAACAGCGCCAAACTACAACAACCCAACATGGCCTGACACAGGCAGATGCTGTATAGGCTGCTATCATCACTCCCCCAGCATGCACTTCTCCTTGGAGTCCCATCAGCTACAGCCCACATGGCACTTTTCAAGTGCTTTTCGCAACACTGAACATATCTACTACCTGTGGCATTTTGTCGTCACGACTTTCCACTCCCATGTCTGTTTCTGTGTTGTTTGCAGGCAATTTGGCCTATCTGTTTGCAAAGGCAATTTGGCCTGTCTGTTTGCAAAGACAATTTGGCCTGTCTGTTTGCAAAGACAATTTGGCTTGTCTCTTTGCAAAGAAAATTTGGCCTGTCTGTTGGCAAAGACGGCAGTTGCACCTGCAGGTCAAACCACTTCAGCGCTGTACAACGCCTCAGAAGCACTGCGCCTTGGAAGCACTCTCTTCTCTAGCTTGTCCCCAGACAGGGCTGCTGCAGTCACTGACCTGGCTCAGCCCTCAGCCCTGCCACCATCCTGTTCACATCAAACCAGCCCATCTGGACCCCCCTCACAGCCAAGTCATAGATCACCTCAAGCCCAGGATGCTGTCCAGGACTCTATGACAGACCCAGACACAGAGCAAGCTGACGATTCTGTGCTTGATGTTGAGGCTGATCTAACAGACAAGGCAGTAGCACAGGGGAGTGTGAGGGGTGAGGTTGGGGTAGATGGGGTGGGGTACTGGCAGGTGACCTGGCTGTACCTGACAAGCCTGCTGCAGCTGGGGGAGGTGTATGAGGTGGCAGGCTCCCATGAAGATGCCCTTCATGCCTTCAGAGAAGGCCAAGAACTGGTAAGGACAACTCAACTCTCACTCTGATCATGTCATGTGCGTTTGTGTGCAGACAGATGCCCAGCACAGTCAACTCATTCATACATCCATTAAACATATGTGTCCCCCTAGGGCCAGCTATATGCAGCCCTGAGTAGCCCCTGTGTGAGATCCTGTTTTGGCAGTCAGCACACCAACAACAGCGTGAGCCCATGCGATCCACATCAGACTGGACAAGTTTACGCCAACTTTTGTGACTCAAATCAGGGCATCTCAACTTCACACAACAAAAGATTCTCAAGCAGCCCACGGCCAGTCATATGTCCCACAGGTCCTAGCCAGCTGAGCCTTCTGAATCTCAAATCTGATAGGATGTTTGGCTGGTCAGAACATTGCCTCTTCGCGGTACGGGTGCGCTTTCAACCGCTAAGTGTCTAGCCACAAACGAAACAGGCGCGCTTCATCTGGAAAACTTCTAGCAGCTTTGCATGCCTATCAGTCATTGCGTCGGGATCAGTAGGTGCAGCTGTCGTGGAAGCTAATTACAGTCAGTCATTGACAGCTTGGACAGCACAGCACTGCACAGCTCTTGACACCAGTCATTGACAGACTGCATGTAATGTCTGAGCATCAGCAAGGCTGTGACATACAGAGTGCACCGCCCACAATCATGAGTGGCAACGCAGGCAAAGCGGTGCGGTGCAAAACGCCTCTCTGATGTGTTCTCAGTGCACATAGCAGAAGTGCTCCTCAAACGCCAGGCATGGGTGCCATACCAGCAGGAGCTTGATCATCTCAGCAGACAAGTCAAAACTGGTGAGATCTCCTACATATGCGCTGCACCTGTTCCACACACTTTTGCTGCAAGCTTGGTGCTGGCCTCTATATTACAACTTGTCGGTGGGATTTTTGCATGCTCTTGTGTGCAGCAAGCATCCCAGGTCATGACCTGGGCAGCCCGGTATAATACTTGGCTTCTCATTAAATTGACGCCGAAAGGTGTAGTCTTTTCTTTTCTTTTCTTTTCCCAGGTCATGCCATGCAAGGCAGTTGAGATTGCATAAACATTCACACAGTGTACACTCACCGCACTGATGACAGCTGCTTCCTCTTGTTTCTGTGCTGCAGGCAAGGCCCGGATCAGTGACTCGATCAGCAGGTGGATGATAGCTTCTGTGTCACGACTTCAAGGCCTACAGGCTCAGCATAACCACTGCTATCAGGCTGCCTATACCCATTTTGAGAGTGCTGTGACGCAGCTGGTCAGCAGCTTGGAGAGTGTGCAAGATCCTGGGGCATGCTGGCTCCTGCAGGGGTTGCTCTGCAAAGCTCGCCTAGCTCAGGCAGAGAGTTGTCTGTACATGGTGAGTGAAACAAGCTGTTCTCTGTTCCTTTTGTCGCATTTAAGCCCGTGCTGCTCTTTGCCACGCGTCCCTACATATATGAGCATTTGCTGCACATGCTGCAGCACTGACAGCTGCACTGGACGACAGAGCCTTCAGCAATATGTCCCGTGGGTCTCATCTGCCATGCTGCAATGACTGGCACAGCTGTCAGAACAAGGCCTTGCAGTCAAAATTGTACTGCCGTGAATGGCATACATATGCCACAAGAGTATTGTGAGCGCGTTCGTTGCCCTGCAGTAATGCCCACAGTGTCCGCCTGGTGTCTGCTTTGCAGCAGGATTGCAAGCTGATGTGCGGTGTTGCAGGGGGACAACACAGCTGCAGCAGATCTCACCCAGGCAGCAATGTCAGACGTCTCTTCACACTCATCCTGCCCCAAAATCAAGAAAGGCAGCAGGAACTGCAGAGAAAGCCGCCCAAGCTCGTCATCACCATCACTCACCAGCCGCCACCACCCCTTTGAGCATGCAAGGGCCCTTCACATGCAGGCCAAGCTCAGCGCCGCATGCAGCAGCCCCATAGCATCAGACTGCATCACTCTGGCTGGTTGTGATGCATCCCTTGCTCAGCGACAGCACTCCAATGCTGCAGCCTCCACCAGCGCCCCTACACGCCCCCAGGGCACAGGAAGAAGCAGCAGGAGGGTGCTTAAGTCAGGCAGGGCTGGGAGGGGCACCGTCACCGGCAGTAGTACCAGGGCCAAAGCTGCGACTGCCCATGTTAAGGACGAGTGTTGCCATGCCAAGCAGTGTGCAGAAGAGAGTGGTGGTGAGGATTTGCTGCAACAGGCGCAGCTGTTGCTGGAGGCCTGTCACATTTCGCAAGGAGCACCATTGCTTGCAAGGTATGCGTGACATCCCGGTGTGCACTTGTTGTGCATGATGAATGTCAAGCTTCTATTTGTACTTGTTGGTGTCTAGCTAAACCAGCGGCGCACGCTTCGAAGCAGCCAAGAAAAACATTGGCAGCACAAGTGTGGAGCTGGTACAAAGCTGGGTGTAGCGCATGAAGTAGTTCTGCATGCGTAACTGCACGCTGACAGATTCATGAAAGTTGCACACTCAAAGCTTATCGTGCTGCATGTATAGGGAGGTGGCAAGGGACTTGAGGAAATGCTGCAGCAAAAGCTTGTCGTGTTGCATGTATATGTAGGGAGGTGGCAAGGGACCTGAGCAAGTGCTGCAGCAAGCTAGGTCTGGTACATGCTGCTGTGCTGTTTGAGCACGCCTCGCTGGGAGCCAGTGTGAGCCTCCAGTACAGAGGCATCTTGCATTCCAAGCTACTGGCTCTTGAGCGGCGCCACCTCTGTGGCTCTGCCACTCCTGAAGCTGAGCAGGCAAGTCATATAATCTCTGTCCATTGCAGCTGCTTCATGCACACACTGCTCTAACAAGACCTCCTGTCACTTGTATGCCTATGCCTACTGGTCCAAGCGCCGCTCAAAGTCTGCCCGATTTCAAGCTAGCACTTGTGCAAGGATGCTCTACACGTCAAAAGGCTCCCTGATGTGCTGTCTGCATTCATCAGTGGTAGTGAAACAGCTTTACAGATCGTGGAATGGATAACTGTAGAGACATAACCAGAACTTATAGACAGGCTGCAACATTGCAGGCATCTGGTACCATCATTAGGGCTGTTGCTGCGCTGGAGGCAGGGCTGTTCTGCAACACACCCAGCCAGTCTGATGCTGGTGCGACACATGCAAAGGAGGCTTTTCAAGAAATTGAGGTACAAACACTGATGCTCCCTTTGCTGTGCTACACTTCTAGGCTTGGGTGTGGCATCTTGCCTTCGGCAGCATGTCTGTCAGGAAGCTAGGGACCATCAGGCAATCATTGCTGGCATGTATCTTGACAGACTGTCACGCTGCCTCCTTGTTGTGCAGATTTGCAAATGATTGACACCCTGGGAGCAGTCATGAGCTCGTATCCCCAAAAGGTCTCAAAAGTTCTCAACAGTGCTGTTTGACTTGCAGAGTCGAGCATCAGCCGTTTTGAGCGCTCTAGCCTCATACCTTTCTCCGAATGTCACCATCACTAGCCTCAGCATAGCTTGCACCACTTCCACCAACACATCCCCTGCAAGCAATCAAGCCAGCGGGTGGCATCTCACCATCACCAGATATCAGGGTGCTGAACCACCCATACTCATGACGATCCCTATTCCATCTCATAGCATTCACAAACTGTCAGACAGAGGGGCAGAAGATGAGCCACCCATGGCGCTGAAGCATCAGGTGACACTTGTATATTGCTTTGTGAACAGCACGTATGTGACATGCTAATATGAGCATGTGACAGTATAGATTCACTGGCAGGACAGCTTGTATGCCAGGGATGTTTGCTTAGCACACTGACATTGAGGATTGAGCTGGCATGTACATCTGATGTCAAGTGAAATCAGAGTCATAGCATCAGCAAGCCATGTTGCTATGAATTTGGCACTCACATGCTGACTGCCAGCACTGTCAGCATGTTAGTGCCAAGTTCATCAGAGCACTACCAGGACTGCTCTGTCCCTGCCAACCTTGCACACCTGCTTCAGGCCAGGGCGTCTGCTTTAGAGGAGTTTGACAGCATTATGGCTGACAGCGCCAGCAGCATGAAGGCAGATGAGCCTCTGGTGACATTAGCTGACAAGACGGCTTGGTGGCGCAAGCGCCTGGAGCTAGATCAACGCATGGCCACACTGCTGCAGCATCTAGATGAAGACTGGCTTGGGCCCTGGAAGTACAATGCAGTCCTTGAGTTCATCACTGTGCTATGCTTTTATGTTGATGCCGTTTGCGATGTCAGTCTTTGTACTTTGTTTGCACTGTTTTTGCTGTCCTGGGCTTCCTATAGAGCGCTTTGCTTGGCTAATGTTTGCGGTCACCGCTTTGATAAAAAGCTGTGATGCCTTGCTGCAGCCCTTGAACGATCACAACAGCAACCCTTGGAGTAAGCCCTCGTGTCATGACACCCATGGCCTGCTGTTACAGGGTGTTACTATATGGCACACTCTCAGACAGTACCCTTGCGGTGAGTCTGCAAGAAGCTGCTGATGAGGTCATGTCTGAGCTGTTCAAGCAAAGCAATGGAAAGTCAACAGAAACAGGCACAGAGCAAGCTCAGCCCAACCTGAAGGCTCTGATGACAGCGCTCATGTGGGGTGCAGCCAGCCTCACAGCCAGACAGCTGCAGGTCGCTGCCAGAGAGCTGCTGCGCTTGGCAGACATCTCATCTGACGATGAAGCAGTTGACCAGCTTTCTCAGCAGATCAGGTGAGAAAATAACATCACTTCACAGGTGCTGGCTTGCATTACTAAAGGGAAGAGCTGTTGAGATACAAACGGGAGGACATGAACAGTTCATACGTCATCGTTTTGGCTGCCAAAGATCCCCCTCTGGCAGTGGCTGTCTTGGCATTGCTACACCTACAATCTATGCAAGACACTCATGACAGAGTTAGCAGACAGGCCACGCTCCCACAGCTGGCGACCCCGCCTTATGTTCCGTCAGTAAGGTTGCAGTCATGGGTGAGTGTTGAACTTCATTGCAGGTCAAGGTATGATGATGCTTGTGGGTCCAGCATGTCCCAAGGAGGCAGCACAGCAGACCATAGCATGCAGGCTTCAAGAGCCTTAAGGGAGACTACCAATGTGGCACCTGTAGCCAAAAGAGGCAGCAGCAGGGTGACTGTCAAGGCCTCAGCACCAGCCACTGATGTGGCCAAGCCAAAAACAAAAGGCAAGACGGTCACTAGGGCTCTGCAGACCACCGGCAAGCAGGCCAGCCGTCCCTCCAGGTATGCTCTGTCTGCTGCTGTGTTGACTCACCAACAACGTGCTCCACACTTGACTGGCCAGCAATCGCACCTGTACAGGTGCGCAGCAAGCCTTTCGCATGTCATCTTCACCGCTGCAGCTAAGCATGACCAGAATGTTCAACACCTGTTGAGTACATGGAAGTCATGCATTGCATCATCTGCAGGTGACTTTGACCCATAGTGATACAACCCTATGCATCCAAGGCAAGCGCCAGCCGCCTTGGAACTGCCTGTTCTCATGAAAGTGAATGGGCCCAAGGTGCCGTCCTGATGGCGTCGTCACATCTCAGGTGCATTTCTAAGGGTGCCGCTTGATTCATCATGCTGAGTCCTGCTGAATGGGCTTTCAGGTTTGCAACCATGCAGTCAGCTGCCACAGCAGCTCCTGCCCATCGGCCGCCACCTGTCACAGACCTGAACACCCCAACCCCAGCTGCACCCTCTGACCATCCACAGGACCCAGCTTTGGTCAGCCAACTGCAAGCCAGATTTGATGCACTAGCCCTACAGGAAGAGCAGAGTCAAGAGAAGCCTGTGCAAGGCAGGCAGAACAGTGGGGATGACGGGGGGTGGGTTGGGAGGGTGTTGGATCACCAATCTAGCCTGTTGGTGCTGGATGGGGAGCTCCAGACCATGCCTTGGGAAAGTTTGCCATCTTTGGAACGCCTCAGGTGTGTATGGTCAGGCTCATCAGCAGTACGACATGTCACCTTGGACTCAGTCTTGTCACCAGCTACATGCATTGAATGATTTGTTTGAGCTCTGTTTGCACCTGTCCCTTTCAACTGCGCTTGCTCACGGTTAGTCATGCTGTCATGTGCTCATGGTTCTTGTCACATGCACCCAGTCGTAGTGTTTATTGGTGCGGCAGAGTTTGTCTACGTGGCTGTCACACTGCTTGATGGTGGTTGCAGGATATACAGAGCACCGTCATTGGCATGTGCAGCTGCTGTTGCTGCACGCCAGCCCTCTGCTCCTGCAGGAACATCAGCAGATAGAGCCAGGGAATCAACAGCAGTCAACATGGCAAATACGGTCTACATGGTGAACCCTGCAGGTGACCTGTCTTCCACTCAGGCTACATTTGAGGAGACATTCAGGCAGCAGCACACCTGGCAGGTATCAACTCTGGCCTGATTATGATGGGTTGCATCATGCTGACAATGCTTGGTTTCCATGCAGTTTGGCCACATCTGTTGCTCTCAAGAGACAATGCTGTGTCCAGCTCCCTAGCTTATACATGTCGCCTGTATATGCTTGCTTTGCAGATACTCTAGCAGCAGAGGCCAGCTTGCTCTTCTGGGTTGCTTGCACGCTTGTCCTGTTCCTATGGGAATCACCTATGCTGAGGCAATTGAGCATGTATTTGGCATCTAGGCTCAGCTGCTTTGATGTTTCTTTTTCTAGGGCACAGCTGGAGAGCCAATGGCCCCAGGGCCTCTAGCAACAGCCCTGCAGGGCCATGACATGTTCCTGTACTTTGGTCATGGCAGCGGAGACCAATATCTGTCTGCAAGGTACAGGGCAACAGACCGTGTAGTCTTTATTATCAACTGCATCTTCTTCACTCCTGTTTCCTGCTCACAGAGCAGTACTGTGCAAAAAGAGCAGCCCAATTGCTTTGTATTCTTCAGTGGAAGCCGGCAATGTGCCTTTGCTCTTATATTGCCGACGATAAGCCCATTGATTCAGATTGCATGTCAAGCCAGGAACGCACAACTGCAATCACATACCTTTAGTGTCAGTAGCAATGAACGTAACGTCGAAACAAGCCGTCATGTGTGTGGCAGGGCCCTGCGGCGGATGCCACGCTGTGCGTCAGCCCTGCTGATGGGCTGCTCCTCTGGCAGCCTTGCTAAAGCAGGGCAGTACGAGCCTTCTGGGCCTGTTCTGGCCTACCTCATGGCAGGTGCTCACACCAGCAAGTCTATCACACCAGTCTGCATATTTGGGAGGCTATCCGCTTTGTTGCTCACTCTACAATGACATGTGCTATGGGCTGCTTATACGCTTCATGTGCACAGCAGCACCTGCTTTGTGTGTGGCATGCTGTTGTTTTGAAGCAGCTTTTGCACCATTGTAACTTTCGTACAAGACTGCGCTTACAATGCATCTCGACGAGTTTGGTCACTGTGGCAATCTGAAGTGTCTCAAACCATGGCGATCTTGCGCTGCAGGCTGTCCAGTGGCCATAGCCAATTTGTGGGATGTCACAGATCGTGATATAGATCGGTTTAGCCAGGGAGTCTTGTCAAAATGGATAGAGTTGGTCCCAGAAGAGGGGTCCTCGAGACAAGACGATATGGTGCAGCAGTCTGTGTGTGTCAGTGCCTCCGTTGCAATGAGCAGAAAGGCTTGCAGGCTAGCTGCTCTCATAGGCGCAGCTCCTGTCTGCTATGGCATTCCTGTGGCTATTTCTGCGGCGCACTACAATGGCAATCAATAATAATATTGTCAGGAAACCAGCTTGCTAAGCGACTCTTATTGCTTTCCCCACCTCGTTTGCACTCTTTGAATGCTTTGCGCAGGCTGTGCTTGTTCTTTGACCTTGCAGACCTTCCTGGGGCAAATTTGGTTCAGCCCTTGCATGTGATCAATCATCAACCAACTGATTACAATACCCCGTAAATAGTGCCTGACGGCAGCAGCAGAAAGTCATGGTTTGACTCCTCTGACCAGAGCATCACTGCCAGCGCTGCGCGGCAATGGACAATCTGCCGCCGCCGGGACATGTGTCAAAAGACCGGCTTGTGTCATTGGGAGCAGCGAATGTCCGTGACCAGACCCCTGCTGTTGGCTCAGATCTAGCAGCACCGTCTCAAGCTGTGTTCACCTACGACGAGCTGCTTGACGCTCGGTAGGAGGCGTGTTGGGCATGAATTGCATGCTTTCCACTGTGCCAAACGCTACGCCGTTTGTGCTTGTTGCGCAGGCAAGTTGCGAGAGCTGTGCAGGCCAGTTGGAGTGATCACTCCAAAGTGTAGGTTGTGAGGTCGCTGCTGGGCTGCTTGATTCGATTCTCGATTGCACCGTAGTTTTCAGCAACTCGATTTTTCGCTGATTCGCTATTTCTGCTAGTTTGCTAGTGTTCTATACAGCTATACAGCACAACAAGGCCTCAACTGCAACTTTGATAAGCTGTCATACTTGTCCTTTATAGCTATATAAACTCACTGCAATGCAGGGATGATGAGCTGGCAAGCTTGTGGCCACTTGCACGTCTGCCCTTGATTGATGAGCAGTCCGGCCTTGCCACTAGCAGCAGAACTCCGCCTGCAGCTTTTAGCAACGGCCTGCAACCGCCCTGCACCCGCCGTTCAGCAGGCACCAAATTGCAGCAAGGGCTTTCTGTACAGACCAGAAGCAAGGCCAGACAGGCTCAGCATAAGTCAGCGGGCCCAAGGGGCAAACAAGTCAGACAAAAGCAGAACAGAAGCGTCTCAGCAGCGTCTGCATCAGATTCAGGAACAGCTGCATCATCGGCAACCTCACATGCCACTGCCTCAGATGCAGAGTGGAACAGCAAAGACAATGGATGCAATGGGAGCAGTGAAAACAGTGCAGGCAGTGAAGACAGCATACACACAGCTCACTTCTCAGATGAAGGCGAATTGTCAGACATGGATGGTGAAGTTGCTTCTGCTCAGGCAGCATCAGCAAAGAGGCAGAAAACCGATGCAGGTGTCAAGGTTCTGTACCATGGACCCAGCAGTGACCAGCTGGCAGCTGCTGCAGCAGCTGCCATGGCACCTGCTGGACCAAGACCGCTGCTGGGTGATGTTTTGTCAGAGGTCATACATGTTCAGGATGTCAAACGGTCAGCATGCGCTACAGGCGTACCTGATGAGCCTCTAAAAGAGGAAGACTGGCGGTGCATCATGAGGCACAAGAATGCTGTTGGGTGCGAGCTTGACCACAATGTAAATGGGGGCTTACGTTCGTCTGTGAACGGTTTCTACATGCCAAAAACGGCATGTAGACGCAGCCGGCATTGCCTAGAAGCAACTGTTTGGTATCATGTTGAGAAAGCCTGCAGAGCTTGTTGGCTATTTGATGCTGATGCTCAGCATGCACTAACTGCCATCACTGCCTGCACGCTTTGTGGTGGACTGTGAGGAGTACAAACCTTACACTGCAAGTCCACTTTGCGTATTCGACTGCTTGTTCACATACGATTGCTGCTTTGGAGGCAGATTTTTGTGTCAAAACAAAGCTCTACAGATTCCTTGATGCCATACTGACAATGACGTGGCCTTATGCAGGCAACTTGTGGAGTGCGGCCATCAAAACCATTGGTACGTCCGGCAATGTGTACTTTGCGATGCTAGCCGATGGGACACAGAGCTGAAGGCGCGTGTCAGTGCCATTCTTCAGGTTAGGCTGACCTTGCAAGTTTTCAAACAATGCCAAATCTTGTATGGCATGCATGCTGTGCACTTGCTGGGGCTTGTGCGCAGCGCGATTTGAGCTTTTGCACTGCTCATTCATGCAGATTGTGCTCACACAGACTTTTGTTCCAAGTAGTCTTCTGTTGTAACATCTGGCTGTGTAAAGCTGCTCCAGCCAGATCTTGTTTGTCATTGGCCATATGCCTTGGCCATAATGTTTACAAAGCAAGATGTGCATGCAGACCAGTCGAATAGAGCAGACAAGCACACGTCAGGTCATCAACAGGTTGAAGGCCTTTTCCAGCGGCCCTCCTGGCCTCGGCCCTGCCTTCACAGTTGCCATGGTGCAGCAAGCCATTGACGAGTGCCTGGCGCTGCAAGGTAGCTGCTGCACAGGAATCAGCATATGCAGCGGCACTTGCATGTGTCTGATGACATTTGCATGCTTCTCCTCACATGCACATAGGGCAGCATCACTTATAGGAAAACGGGCTTGGTCGGCACGAGGTCGCCTTACATGGCATGTGTCAGAGACATATTGGCATGACTTAAAAGTAGCTGCTGCCAGATGCACAATGCAGCAACGTTGGAAACCAGATATGCCTGTGGCGTCAATTTGCTGTGTACAGCGCTGAGCCTTTACATGCTTGTGTCTATGCACACATTTTTGACTGTTTGCCTCATGCAAGCCTACTTGTCTGTCAGGTGCAAGTCTGCAATCAGAAAGAAGACAGCATCTGACAATCTGTGCTGTCTCATCTGTCAACTTGTTTGGTACAACAAAAAATCTTGCAGACCCATCCAATGACCCTGATTCAAGGACAGTCTGCCATTTCGTGAAGGTATATGCCAAACCTTAAGGTCAGAAATCTTTGCCACGGTGTGTTGCAGCCCATACTGCTCAACAGAAGAGGACACTACATGCATCAAAGTCAGTGGGAGCAGTCATAGGGGAGGCAGACTTGGACAGGCCCATCAGAGGGCCCATGGAAGGGCAGAGCCAGTTGGCAGAGCAACTGGTGGCTGCTGCTGGCTTGCCCTCTGCTGCAGAAGAGATGGCTCATCCAGCAGGCCCTGACCAGCAGGGACAGGATCAACCAGATGCATCAAAACCCATTGGTATGTCCCTTGTGCTAAAGCTGTTAGAAGTCTCTGCCTTGCTCTGTATTCTACCTGCAAGTTGGCAGATTCAGCATAGCATGATGTACATGCACCTTGTGGGCTTAGCTAGTGCCTTATGTATGATTCTGATGCATGACCCAGATGTGAAAGGGCGAATCTCTGATGTTGTGAGCTTCATGGCTGTCATCAGTTATAGACTTTTTGCTTCATGGCCTGCCTGAGATGTCCTTGCTGTCTATACATGCAGCAATGGCTGAGCTGGAGAGCAGTGCTTTGCAAAGTCTACAGGCTGATTGTGTGTGTGCAACTGAGCACCACGAGCATCAGCACAAGTGGCACATCACAAGTATAGCTCAACATCAAGCTTGCCTTTAGGTGAACAATTCAACAATGAAATTTGGAACTTCTTTCTTTTTTGCTTTTCTGAAACCTCATTCAAGCAGTGGTCTGGTTTTGCAGAGCAAGAGTGGGGCAGCACAGCGCTTGCGCTTCATCAGGCCCTATCTGCCTTGGCCCCACCACAAGCTCTCCCTGGGACCCCAAGGCCAACCGCCCACCTGGCTCAATTATCCCAAGCACCTGCCATAGCTAGCACCTCTGAGCTACCCAAAGCTCAAGGGGCATCACACCAGGTCAACAGCTCTGACTTATTACACTCACAGCAAACAGGCGTCGATGGGACTGGTGCTGCTGTCACCCCAGAACTTCAAGGTGCAATGTGCACTGATGTGACGGGCTCCCAAGCAGCCGTCGCACAGGGCTACCACTTTGCTACAGATCTGTTAGGTACTGTCCCCACTTCTATGAGTATGTGTGCATGCTCTGCGCTGACACGTGCATGCTAAGTTTGCCTATGATGTCAACAGGGTCTGCATGCATGCATGCTTGTCAGTAGCACATGCAATGTTGTGCTTGTCAGTATTGTGCAGAGCAACCATTGCGTCGGCAACCTGCTCATGCTCATTATGTGCATGCTCTGTAATGCATGCCTGCATTCTGCGCATCGTATGTGGATTCTTGTGTCCTCTGCGTCATGTGAGGGCTGGACAAGAGTGTGCTGTCGTGTGAGATCATTTTGATGTGTGCAGATGCTGTGCTGAGGCAGCAAGGCAAAAAGGTGCATGCTGGATATACAAATGATCTGCCTGCTGTGTGGGCTAGACCAAGGAAGCCATGGCAACTGGCAGTCACAGCAGCCCAGCAGCACAGGTGCCATGAATCAGAAAGCGCACATACTTGCAAACACTGCTTACCAGCCCTCTGCACGTGCTGAACATGCTTTTGGGTGTGATGCCCACATTTCAATGGCCCTCTACAGGTTTCAAATGCTGCTGGGTGTACTTGCATCAGACTGATTGTCAAAAAGTTGCGCACTGAAAGCTCAGGCCTCCTGCATTTGGCTTTGGCCAGAGCACACTGGCAGCTCATGCTTTTCGGGATAAGATCGGTGCTGCTGATGGACAGGGCAAACAGTACAGCTCAGCATTGAGTTCCTTCTCCTGTGCAGGAAGCTGTTTCAGATGCCGGCATTGCCCAAGCACCAGCCCCAGCAGACCACCTGGAAGAAGCCCACAACGCCTGCCATCTCCATCCACTATCCCATACCCTCTTCACGTTTCACAGCTGGTTCTACTGAACCCTCTGCACAGCCAGAACCCTCAGGCGGAAACAACAAGAAGAAGCACAGGAGGATTATAGCAAACAGCAGCATGCATCAGTCAGCTGCAGGTCTCCAGGAAGCTGATGTGGAAGCCAGACGACAGGCTGAGGCTCAGGGCTTCAGGCAGCATGCAAGGGGTGATTTGGGGTCCAGTGCAGAAGGGAACAGTGCAGAAGGAACCCACTATAACCCCCAAGGACTCAAGCCTACTCCAGCAGCTAGGCCACTCGCTGGGCCAACAGTACATATCTTGGTGGAAGGCTATGTAAGATCATGCACAGATGCTTGTCTGAAGTTCAAAGTCCTGCACAAACCATCAGTCAGCAAGCTTTACAGCATTTGTTGGCGCATCACAAATAGGCTCTGGACAAAGAGCGCTGCAGGTCTTCGTTGATTCTGTGCAATGATGATGTGATAGTGCAAGACTGAGTGTAATGTCGGTGTCTTGCCACACGTAATGTGCTTGACATGGAAGGTATGCTTCATGCTGGCAATGCAAACACTGTGGCTGCTACTGCTACATATCTCAGTTCTGTTCCCACTGGCTGTGAGTTTCTGGTAGGCAGGGCTGCAAGTCTTCATTGGCTGGCTTGAGCTGACTTGACTGTGTCACTTCATAACAACTCATGCTGTTTGATGCTCAGCACAGTCTATTTCTGCCATGTGAGGTCAAGCCTGTCTGCCCTTGTTGTTGACACCACATCAAGTCAATCAGGTCAACATTATCTGCAATGCAGGATGTGTATACTGAGTCAGGCATTGGCCTGACCAGAGGGAATGCCTTTCCCGCCAGTGAGGTGACAAAGGTCAGCCAGGATTCCCGCCAACTCTGGCTTCAGCAGCGCCCCTTCCAGCTGAAAAGGAGTACGTCCAGTTCTCTTGCATTTGCGGGACGTGTTTGTGTGATATTGCATGCAGCACATGAATGGGTTGAGATGGTTCCTCATGCTACCCTCCAAGTACACTTTGCTGCTTTGCTTGCGCTCAATTGATACTTGACAACACCACTACAGCACTAGAGCCTTGGCAATGGACCATGCTGTCAAAGCCAGCACCACTTGCTTGACAGTGGGATGAGATTGTTTCTACGTTGTCTCTGCAGTGCTTCAAGTTATGCATAAGGTGCACCTTCAGCATCAGACAACCAGCTCATGCGTGCAGCAGCTACTCAGTTTGTGTGATTCTGGGACTAGCTCATACTGGGCATGCACAAGTGCACAAAGGCACCAGTGGCCTCTCTGATGCCTGCTCAACCCCAGCATATCTGTACCTTGCAAGCTCATTGTTCTGTCTTTTGTGGGTCAGATTTTCTGCTTGCTCACTGGGCATCATGCGTTACGTGGCAGGCAGCACCTCAGGAATGTACATATCTGACTTTTGGGAAAGATGTATGTTGAGCAAATGAATAAAGGGACAACTGAGTGAATGCTTTTTCTGCAGGTACTGCTGAGGAGCTTGCTGCTGAGTTGTACAAGAAAGGCTCTGGGAATAAAAACAACAAGCCAAATAAAGTGGACACTGTGAAGCTTGCCTTGGACAGACAACAAACAGCTGCACCAGCATGCAGCATTGGAAACGCACAGTACAGATCTGCCTTCCAGGTCTTTGCTGGTCCACCCACACATCCCTCGCACCTCACTGAGCCATCTCCAGCAAGGGAAAGTGCGGCCAATGCTGGCATAGCTAATCTTGGTATTGCACCTCACACACATGTGCATGCAGCTCCTGATGGCAGAGATGGCAGGTCTAATCCCGTGCCTGATGCCATGGACGGGACACCATCTGGTAGACATGATCAGTCAAGTTCCGACCCACAGCAGCAAGATCAACAGCAGCAGGATCGGCAGTGGTCTCAATCAAGGTCACAGCTCTGTAGTGCTGCCCAAGCCTTGCATCAGTATGGGCAGCCTGTGCAAAGTGACAGAAAGCAAGAACCTTCACATGGGGCAGTCCATGCTGTAGCAAATGCAAACCCCCCTGCAGGCAACTCATATGGCTCAAGTGAACTGCGGCCGCCAGGAGATGTTGCTGTGCTTGACAAGTTCAGAGATATGGAAGGAGAAGCCTGGAAGGTGTTCTACACGGCTAGTAAGATGGGGGTACGGTCTGATGTTATTGAAAGAGCAGCAGTACGGCTGAGAACATTACAGAGCTGTTGCAAAGACTAGCAAAAAGCTTCAGCTGGACCATGCTGCTGTCATTGAGTATGAATGTTTTTATCAAGTTGAACAGTTGCAACGTACGACATTGATGTAATTTCCGTCAAGACTGTGATTGCTGCCTCTCCCAAAACACGACTTGTGATCAGGCCGTAGACATGCAGGCATGACGCATGAATGCTTTCCTGGACGAGCCTTCTTTATATGTAGGCCATAGGAAATTACCATCACCACCTTTTGACTTGTTTGTAAATCAATTCTCGACGCTGTCTGCTTGCAAAGCCTGCATCATTGTCATCGTCAGCACTGTTATGCCAAGACAGAAGTCTCACAACTGAGTGAGCAAGCACATACATAGACAAATGTAAGGCATGTGACAAAGGAAGAAACTAGAAGGTGATGCTTGTTTCCTTGGTAGATTGGATCTCAGATATACGTCCCCAAGGTGATGCTTGTTAAGAAATGAACGGAGGTTGCCTGAGTGGCCAAAAAAGGGCATCTGAACCAATCTCAATGTTGCACCTGGCCCTGAAAGGTTTAATGCAGAGATGCCGCAACTGTAACTACAGGGCCTGCATTGACACACAGTACAGATACATATCAAAGTAGCCCTATCACACAGTTGCCTCAGGAAGGCAGATCAAAGCCTTGAATACCACTTGTGCAGCTAAAATTCCAGTGACAAGAGAAGCACGCTTCTGTTTAACAATAAGCTGAGGGATTGATGTCTTAGTGTATTGTGGGAACAGACAATGACTGGTCATGAAATGTTTTGATGGCACACATCACAGATCAGGCACAAATGGATATGTGGGGTGGCTGTGCGCAACGATGCGCACAGTAACTTTCTCGAAGCCAATATGAGTCGAGCTCACAGTCACTTAGCTTGCACACACAATGACAATGGGAAGCTTGCTGGGCATGTGCCTGGAACTGATCAAGCTTCAGGTATACTTGTCCTGAGGTTCACCCATGTTATCAAATGTGTCAAAAAACAAGGCTGGTTTTTCTACAGCCAACAGTTGAGCCCAGTCCTCCTCTTCAGAGCCAGGTTGTGGTGCCATATTGCCTGGCATAACCTGCAAAGCAGCATTGGCAAAAGCAGAAGTGCCGCTCCCGCCAGATACACTAAGTCTAGGAGAAGCTTTGCCAGATGTCATCCTCTGCCGTGCTGTACCCTGCTGCTGCTGCTGCTGCTGCTGCTGCTGACCAGCATGTACAGCCCAAGGTTGATCAGGAGCTGCCTGCCTGCCTGTCTGTCTGTCTGTCTGTCTGTCTGTCTGTCTGCCTGCCTGTCTGTCTGCCTGCCTGCCTGCCTGCCTGCCTGCCTGTCTGTCTGTCTGTCTGTCTGTCTGTCTGTCTGTCTGTCTGTCTGTCTGTCTGTCTGTCTGTCTGTCTGTCTGTCTGTCTGTCTGTCTGTCTGTCTGCCTGCCTGTCTGCCTGTCTGTCTGCCTGCCTGCCTGCCTGCCTGCCTACGCAAATGCTTGACATGGTTGTGCAGCCCAGCTATCTGTCATTTGCTGCCATTCTGATTGCATCTCCTTGAATGTTGACTGCAACTTTGCAGGGTCTGCTTCGGAAACTCAATGCCGTCAGGCTGGTCTCACAAACAGCGAAAGTTGCAGCCAGCGCAGAAAAGCCCTTCTGAGCCAGCACAGCCACCAGTCAGCAATTCAGTCCAGCAACAACTCTAGCAGCGCCAATTTGGGCAAGGAGATGACTGATGCATCAGCCACATCTGGGCAGCCTGAATCATCAACTGACGCCAGCAAAGATCCAAATCAGACGCTGTGGAGCAGATTCCAGCTAATCCTTGTGGGACTGTTGGGTCATGGGCAGAAGACCTGTCCATCACGTACAAGAACCAGATCACACTGGCAGTGTACTCATAGCAGATCTTGAAGTCTCTTGTGGATGACATACCCAAGACAGTCAGGCTGTGCCTGGTTTCAGATGTGAGCAAGTCTTGCACCTTGCGCTGTCTCCACGATTGATTGATCTGTCTTTTTGCTCTGCTCATGACTGCTCAATCGCATGGACCTGCATGACGTGTCTTGCATGCAGATCTTTGCTTCTGGAATAGTCAGCTTTAGTCTTGAACATCATCTCACCTGCTGTGTGGGCTGTACAGGTCAAAGAAATGCTCATGAGCAACCAGTTGTCAAAGAAGTTGAAGGAGGTGCCCCCGCCAGCTATGATGAGAGCTGTCAACCATGGCAAAGAAGGCATCCAAAAACAGAGAGAAGAGCTGACAGACAAGATCAGCAAGCTGAGACGCGCACACAAGGAGATGCTGAAGCCAGAAACAGATGTGCAAAGTGAAGAGCTGGACCAGTGGCATGATGCTCCCGATGCTTGAGGGCAGCTGCAGATGTGACGCCTTTAGCGTGTGATACAACTGTACCTGATGGTGTTTTGGATTCAATCAGATAAAAGCCAATTCTCCTTACTTGCAATCCATTTGATTGTGCATGACTAGCTCACATGGCTATGTTGTCCAAAGTGATGTGTGCCCATATAAGCCTTGTGTAGATGATGTATCTGTGCCCTTTCAAAAGCATCTTTGGGCCTGAACCCGTTTGTGACAGCAGCACTGGCTTGATATCCTATGTTTTGGTCATGTATAGATCTACCTCAGGCTTGGTCTGATGTTGTAAGCAAACAAATGCTAGAACGGTTGCAAAGAGCTACCAATGGCGTAAGCCCTGGCATTTGCACCCTTGTATGTGCTGCAAGTTTAGGGCCCTCTAGTTTGCCTCTGATGTTACGACAGAAGGCATGGTTCCTCATGTTATGAATAACTGGATCTTGCATGCAAGCCAAGCTGTCTCGGCAGCGAAGAGAGATCAACACGCATATACACAACCTGTTTAAGCCCATTGTGCTTGTGATTCTTGACAATTGACAACAGTAAACTCTACCTTAGAGTGTGAAGGCATTACTGCCAAGGAAAAACGGAATGATATTACACAGCAAAGCTTCTTGATTCGTGAACATGTGTTGCATGGGCAAGACAGCCTCCTGGCCAACTAGGTGCAACGGCTCTGTCCAGTGTATTACATACTATCAGTCAGCTACACTAGCAGCATCTGCAGGTGTAGCTAGTCTCATTACTTGAGGTGACCCCTACTTCCTCTTTGCAGGACCTCTGCACCCCTTCAGGTGCTTCACAAGCGACTCAGGCTTGAAGGTGCGCCCGCAGAACTCGCAAGCATCCAGAGACAGCTTGCTGAAGAAGCTGGACATCTGGCTGTTGTATGCCTCAATGCTGTCAGCGTCAGTGGGAAGAGGCTCACTGGCTGCTGCAGGGGCAGGAGGCATCTGCCTGCCCTCACCTGCATACCCATAGGGCTGATATATGACTAGCGAAGCATGATGGCACTTTCATGTATGTAGCGTAATATGTTTTCCAAGCAGTTCACAAGATGCTTCAAAATCAGGGCAGAAACGGACAAGAAACACCCATGATAGGGTGCTGTGTTGGTTTCGGCAGCCCTGCCAGGTAAGCAGAAACTGCAACCTGATCCAAGCTTGTCAGGCAGCAAACAAACTTCCACCAAGAGGGGTGACCAATTGCACACTACTGGGGAATGACTTGACCAGGTATGAAGCGCCTGATGCACTTTCCTGGCTCTGCTGCCTGGTGGCATCTGTGCCTGTCATTCTCTTGCTGCCATTGGATTTTCACAATAAAACAGAGAATATAGCAGATCAAAGGAAAACTGAGAGCACGGCACCACCTGCAGGCTTGGCTGCTTGCTCAGCAAGCCACTTCTGCTGACACTTGGGCTGATGAATGCCCAGACTGCTGCCGCTGAAACCCTGACCACACATGTAGCAGGTGTATATCTTGGGACCCCCAGCCCCCTTAGGCCCACCCCCCAATGCAGGCTTGGGCTTGGGGGCCGCTGCCACGGGACTGTCTGCATCCCCAGAGTCTGCTGCTGGTGCTGCAAGCTTTTTCCTGGCTGCAGGGCTGTCAGTCTTCTTCATGCTGCTGGACATGTTACCTGCTGTGGTGCCCTTGCCTTGTGTCACCTGCAAACTCTACTGAAGCTTTGAGGTCATAGGCTTGTGTATTCAACCAAACAAACATCGTGACATCATCTCCTTGCACGTTTATGCGCTGCAAACGGTCAATGCACATGGCTGCAATTTACAGCAGACCAAGACCTGTGTCATGAATGCTCATGAGAGATCACACATGTTCATGAGAGAACTGCTTGGTGATGGGAAGCCTTGATGGGCTCACTGCAATGAATTTAACACCAGAAGCCAGTCTGTACACATTCAAAGGTGTTCTGTATTTGTTCAGCAGCGACTTGATGCTAATGGACAGGCGGGTTGCACAGATCAAGCATCAGACAGATGCGTACATTACACATTCCAACAGCATTGGTGAACACGATTAGTCAAGCCAAGTGTCACTTTGGGGTCAACAGTGAGCAGGTAAATGGACACTTGGCTTTGCTAACAGGCAGGCCACCTGATGGTAGTAGGCAGCCATGCTGTCATTGAAGGCAGAGATGGCCTGAGGGTCAGTGGGCAGAGCCTGCCGCATCTCGGGAGGGGGACGGGGCAAGGGTTTTTGCTCCCCCTGGGGCCGCCCTTCCTCCCCCTTCAAATAGTCCTCCTGCCAGACAAGCTCAAAACTGAAGCATAATTCCATGGATTACACGTCACAGCCTTCTCAGACGCTGCCGAACAACACATGCAACAGGCAAAATCATCATTGCATCGTTACCAGTGTCAAGTAGAGAATACAGCCTGCAGGACTGTCATGACCTTGCAGCACAGTTGCATGAACCTTGGCTTTCGAACTTGTGATGTGGCTTCAGAATGTTGATCAAGTGTACAATGGAGGCTTGTAGGCAAGACTGACCTGGCACTGGAAGATGTGCACAGGAAGGGCTGCACCGTCCTGCCCTTGCCCACACCTGCAACCCATACCATCACCTTTGTTTTGCAGCATGCACTATCTATCACATCCTGAACAGAGCAGGGCTGGACGTGTGCTTGTGGCATCAACAACCCTAGTGGTCTTAACAAGCATAATCAGCAGCATCTCAGTATTAACAAGCATCCCAAGCATAAGGGTCTTGAAAAGCACAAACGCAGCCACAGGACTACAGCAGCGCCAAGGATGAGCAGGAGGGCTACTTACAGGTAGCAGACCAGCATGGTAGAACCGCCCGCAGCTGCTGCTTTGTCCCCTGTCATCTTCTTCCTGATTGCGGCAGGGGACTGCAAGCAGAAGCATGAGTCAATTTTGGATGGGCAGAGGGAAACGACAGAGTTTATCGTGATGCAGATGTGCGACACTGCAGACAATAGCTGCCCGCTGCACAACCTGCAATCACGCTTTCTGCATTTGCTGTTCAAGGTAGCTATGGCCATGCCAAGAGTGCTGGTTATATAAAGCTGCTCACACATGTGCCAGTGCCCGAGTATAAACTGTTTCTTGATGACCAGGCAGGCAGTGATGACAAGCAGCTTTAAAGACGGCGCACTGCAATATGCACCTCTGTGCATGCCAGATGAAGTGAGGGTCACAAATGCAGCCAGAATGACCTGATTGCTGATGTCCAAGGAGGACGAGGAAGGCATGTGCTGAGCCTGAGAGGAAGCAGTGATTGCAACCTCCTTGGCAGCCAGGTTGCTGTGCATGCTGCCAGCAATCTTGCCAGGTACCAGCTTGGTGGACAGGCTCTCCTTGCCAAGGCCGGTGCCAGCAGCTCTAAAGGGCTTCTCTGCTGTGCACAGCTTTTGATGCTTTGGCCAGGCCACATCACTGCAGTTTTACACAGCCTTTTTTGGACCAGATCCAAGCGTCCCATATATGTAATGGCTTATGATGTGAAACGGCAGATACCACGCGCCATAGTAGCTCAGCACATTAGCTGCAGACACAGATCTCAAGCAGTCATGCTGGCCTGGCCCAGCACCCATAAATGCAGGAAGGCTTGGAGGTGCCGTAGTCAACGTATCGATCTTGGGCTGACACAGAACACGCAAAATATCAATGTCATTTTGGAAGCAACACAGGCACACATATCGCATTGCCAGTGTCACGTTCATTTTTGAACGATGCGTGTCCAATGCAATCAGGTAAGTCTGAGTGCAGCACATTGGTCACTGCTGCGTGCATGGAGATACTTACTTGAATGTGCGGCTGCAGTAGGGACATGTCATCAGGGTTTTCTCGTTGTACTCCTTGTAAGCCTTCTTGTTGAACTCCTCAATATCAGCAGCACTGGTTGGCAGGGCCATGTCAGTGACCTCTGAAGGTGGTGAAGGCATCTTGCGACGCTCACTTTTGGGCTTGAGATCTTCCTGCTCCTGCCATTTCTTCTGGCACTGAGGGATGTGGATTGGCAAGCTGCATGACACAGACCCATCAGCTGCTGCATTTGCCTTCAGGGCTGGTTACCATTGCATATGTCAGTTATATGACACTTGTAGTGTGTGCAAGCAGTATGTACACAGCACATGTACAAGTTCGTGCTTATAGACAGCAGCAAGTATGGCAGCATGCGAAGGTGACAGGGGAAGAGGTGTTGCAAGTCACCTTTTGCTGCCGTACTCCCGCCCACACAAATAACTGCATGGCACAGATACAGGTTTCTATCAGCTGAAGACTGGCTGAAGGCTCACCACTAGGGTAAGACATATGCACACACACACACATGAGGTGGAAAAAAGCCGTCGAGAGCTTCTTGCAAGTGCCACGACAAGTCGACGATCGGGTTTTGAAGGCCTTGAAGCACAAACTTGCAGGGTTTCCACGTACCAACATAGCATTCGAGGTCTTGAACCACCCCACGCTGCCATCTTGCTCCTGATTCACGAGAAAGCTACACTGTCAGAGCAAGTTGCTTACACGAACTCGCACCGCAGCAGCAGAGGACTGAAGATGCAAACTGGTCGCCACTGGCAAACAGGTCTGATTGCTATGAAATAGCTAAAGATGAACAGTGTATTGGTTGCAGAGCAATGTTGGCGTTACGTCCTCTTCACCGCAGCACGGCAAGGCACAAGTGCCCTACACATTGGTTGACTCGAGCCAATACAGCTGGACCGGGTGTACTGTACACCTTACCTGATGTGGCCGCACAGTAGTATGCTTGCGCGCTTTATTGGCCTGTGACTCTAGCGGCGACGTGCTTGTGATGATAGGTTAGTCAAGCTCGCAGAGCAAGTGCACACCAGCCCCCGAACTCGAGCAGCAAGAGCAACATGAGAAGAAGCCTGGCGCCGTCCGTTATAGCGAAAGACACGGACGATGGCGTAACTCCGGGGCACTCTAACACTTTGAAGGCTGATCAGACTACTTTGCTGCCAGTGCGTACGAAACGGAAGTTTGCATGCCCTACTTCAGTCGCACCTGGACGAACAGCAGCTGCCACCGGCGTGCCCAAGGCTCAATTCTGCCACAGTTTGCCCATCGCCGACCCCAAGGGTGCAGAGCGAAGAGTAGCAGCAGCACAGTATTACTCTGTGCTGTACACCAAACGTGCAGCCAACAAGGTAGTCAAACACTGTTCATGATACATCTTCACGGTCTCATCCAAACCGATGATGCTGGGCCTTTTGTGCAGAAAAAGAAGAACAAGTCCTATATAGATGGCACGCTTGAAGTCAAGGAGGGCAACACCTGCACCTTGTCCAACGAGGTCATTCTCTCTCTTTGTCTTTCTCTTCCTGCGATTTGCTGCGCTGCATCCCTTTCATGGGCTGCACTCAAAGCACGCATTTGATGCCACAGGAAGGCAAGATTGTATCCAAAAGCAAAGTGAAGGACGCCTGGGGCATGCCTGAGGGCGCCGAGCTTGAGATGGGCAACTGGGAGCTCCAGGTTGATGCCAAAATGGATGAGCAACAGTTCAGGTTGGTACTTAGCTGATGGAAGTGTCGCTGAATGCACGATATGTGACTGTCAGCTGTACATTGCATCATATAGCTGCTAGAAGCCTCCTGCTTCTCTGATGCTGTGAAGCCTTCTAGTGCAGCATGCTGCTGTGTCTTGGACCATAGGCACATAGACCTGATCAATGCACGGTCTGTCTGCACATCCTGTGTCTCAAGTGCCCACCGGTGTTCACTGGCTCACAAGCCTCGGGACTCATGCATGCATGCATGACTGCTGTGCAGACTTGGTCAAGGTTTCATGAAGCCTGCCCAGAGCCTGAGCACATCCTCATCACCGATGCCTCTCCCCAAAGGCCACACATCTACCTTCAAACAGCCCCTCAACAGCAAATCAGCCGTTGCCAACAATGCAACAGGTGCAACAACAGCTGCCCGGCAGCCAGTCAAGCCCACCTGGCAGCACAACCCTAACGCTGAGGGTGCTGTCATACTGAACAAGACACAATGGGACCAAGCTGGAGGGAACGGCGGGGTAACCCCTGTGGTTGTGGACCCCCATATAGGTCGCAAATTGAGGCCGCATCAGCAGCAAGGGGTGCAATTTCTGTACGAGTGTGTTATGGGTTTGAGGGAAGCAAACAGGCAAGCCCTATGATCGGCAACGGAGCTTTCTGTCTGCATAAGAACAAATTGCAGAGGCCAAAGGGCCAGTGCATATAGTCACTCCGTAAAGATAGTCTTCCAGCTGTGCATGCAACCTTTTCATTGTGTTAAATCTGCACAACCATGGTGCTGTGGTACTGACAGAAGCCGGCAGCTCTGTGGCAGGGTTTGTACTCCGTCAGTAACTGCATGAGCAGGTTTAATGAGCGTTCATTGTGAGTGTGCAGATATGGGGCAGTGCTGGCAGATGAGATGGGCCTGGGCAAGACTCTGCAAGTCATTGCCCTCTTGTGGACCTTGCTCAAGCAGGGACCCCAGGTCTGACATGTGTCCTTTCTACATGCTGCATCCTGGGAGATCGATGAAAACCAAATCAGCATGTGAATGAGTTCATGTGGAATGCATGCGCCATATGACCAGCACTGCTGAATGTGTCAGACTTGTGACACAGTGATGGTCTTGTGAGGCTGCACAGACATTGCTGCACATAGAATGAAAGTAGTGTGCATGCAAATAGGATGTCTTCAAGCTTGGCAATTAGAGTACCTGACAATGGTTCCATCTTTTTGCACACATATGGCTGTAGCTGAGTCCCATGTCTGCTGCAGGGCAAGCCTGTGGCCAAGAGAGTGATTGTGGTGACGCCCTCCACGCTGACTCAGAACTGGGCTGCTGAGGTACAGAAATGGCTGGGCAGTGAGAGGTGTAAGGCCCTGGGTATGCAACCTGGTCCCGGTGCTGAATCTCAGGTCAACATCTGCTTGACTTGCAGGCCTCCTTTTGACAATGACAGGACAGCTGACAGCTCGGTCATGTGTGCATGAATCAGTTACGTCTGTTGCTATGCTGCACAGCATGCTGGCTAATTTTGATGCCTCCATAGACGTTCAGTGACATACTCAGGTCTTGACTGACTGTCCCATGTGAGGGGAATTAGCTGAAGCTTGCTGATGAGGTGCATACTTCACCTGAGCAATCAGTGTTGCAGACCATCTGTGCTTGTGTTCAGGTTACAGACTTCAAGCATGGCAAGCAGTGGCCCATCATGATTGTGTCTTACGAGACGTTGCGCAAGTTTGCAGACGGCCTGGCTGGCTTCTGCGATGTCCTCATCTGTGATGAAGGCCACCGGTGCATACAAAGCCTGACTTGACCTAGAGTGCTGTCATGGTGCAGTGAATGTAATGGAAGTACAGCATCGTGATTGCTCCTTCCGTAGAATGTGCTGCTTGATTGGCGGTTACATCCACTTTTTCGTCCAAAGCTCTGCATCATCAACTGAAACACTGCAATGCCGGCATGCAAGGCCTGCATGCTGAGCAGCGTACTCTTCCTCTGCCTGATGAGTCAGAAGTGCTGCCCAACTGTGCAAGCTGACTCGTCTGATCTCTATTGTGTTGGAGCCAAAGTCTTAGCAGGAAGGTGATTGGTGTCCATGGCGGGAAAACCCCAGTCAAGGTCAAAGTCCCACAAGTTGAATTCATGCTGTCTGTCCAGGATAGAGACCAGCTCACTCCACTCAAGCTAGCTCAATTGGGGGTGGAAAACCATGTAATGTTGAAGCTCATAGGGTTTGTGGTACTCCGTCAGACCTTCTGTGTTTCCCTTGCAGGCTGAAGGCTGCTCAAGGGAGCAAGACCATAACATCTCTGCTTGCCCTCAACTGCCAGCGCCGCATCCTGCTGAGCGGCACCCCAGTCCAGAACAACTTGGATGAGTTCTTTGGTAAGCTTGGTGTCATCGAAACATACAAACTCACTGCTTCTGGCATGTGTGCATGCAAGGTTGCGAGCTGATTGTCAAATCTAGACATGCCTAGACATGTTGCTTCGAAGTCTGGCATATCTGAGTGCAAGGTTATGTGCTCTGACCATCAAGTCATGTATCTTGAGGACTAGGAACCGCCAACTTGTATTGATTGATTAACTGATGGATTGTCTGATTGGTTGATTTGTTGATTGGTTGATTCATTGTCTGATTGTTTCATTAGTGTGTGTTCAGCTGTGCCAGCTAGAACAAGCCACAAACACACCATCTTCATGCTGGGTAAGAAAGGTCTACTCTGATCTATCACTCCTGACTGTGGCAGTCACCTGTTCTAGCTGCTGTGGAGCCATGTCCCACTGACCTCCAGCAGCATCTGCTTGCTCACCTGTGAAATTGCTGTTGATTTGACTCGTGACCGCAACACGACATGCTTCAAGTGATGTGATGCAGATGATGCTTTATCGTGCAACAGGTCCAAGCAAGCTTTCAGCAGTGCAGGCCAGCAGCTGTAGTGACAGTGCTGTTGTTGCTCGCAGCCATGATTACCTTTGTGGTTCCAGACCTGCTGGCCAGCCTGCCCACCTTCAAGCGCGTCTTTGCCGAGCCCATCAGCAAGTCTAGAGACCGCAGTGCAACACCAGAAGAGCAGCAGCTGGGCCAGGAGCGCTCCAAGTATGCCACTCTGACTTGGAAAGGTCTACTTTTGTCAAGGAAAAGCTATTTACATGGGCATGAGAAATATATTGAAACAGAGAGTGATGTTTCCTTATAGGTTAGTAATGTGCATCAACCAGAGCCACAAGTGCTGTGCTACAAATCACAGCCTGGTCTCACTGTGAGTTCTTGGACTGCCAGTTCCACCGCTGCTGCAGCTGCCACTGCTTTTGCCAAGATATGAATCAGCATATTGCTGCTGCTGTAGTTGTCCCTGCTGCAGCTGCTGCTGCTATTGACAAAACACAGATCAGCATTGTTTACCAGCAATGCATGCGCATGGCCGAGTACTGCAAAGGTTTTTGCACCTGCTCAGGGAGCTGTCACGGCGAGTGGACAGCTTTGTGCTGCGGCGCACCAATGAGATCAATGCACGTTACCTGCCGCCACTCACCAACTATGTGGTCTTCTGCCGACCTTCACACCTTCAGGTGACCTGTTCAAGTAGCATGTTCTCCTCACAATGGTGTGAGGGAAAACCATCCCAACCACCAAGCCAACGTGGTGGTCAAACACGTTTGTCTTGTCTCCCCCAGTGGAAGCATGTGTTGCTGCTGGCGCTGCTGGCATGTTGCAGATTGGAGAGTTGCTGCTGAACACATGCCTACTTTTGGTGGTCCAGAGGCTTCCTGAGTCTGTCCAGCCACATGTCAGCAGCTACGATGACGTTAATTGCATGCAGGTGGAGGTGTACAAGCACGTGCTGAGATCCAAGTCAGTGGCTGCGCTGATGTCAGGCAGAGCATCTGAGCCCTCAGATGGAGTGCTGAGCATCATCACGTCTCTCAGGAAGCTGTGCAACCACCCTGACCTGCTGCACTGCTCATCAGGCACTGCTCTGCCTCCATGCATCTTTGCTCCGTTGCTTCTTGTACGCCTCCAAGCTGGAACCACAGCTGCACTATATTGGCCAATGCCTTCATAAGGAGTGGCTCATTTTGAGTGTCTATGACGAATAGGCTTAAGATTTGTTGTCAACCCTTTATGTCTGTGTTTCGACGGCAAGCTCACATGTGTGGTGCTCGCCCACGTTATACAGCCTTCCTGCCATGTTATTTGCAGTGTCTTTGGTGTGAGCTTGTTCAACATGTTGCACATGTTTTGTGTCACTGATGTTGTTGATGGGTGCAGATGCTGCAGAGGCAGGCAGCCTGGAGAGCGTCTTTCCTACTGACTATGCAAGATCCTCAGCACAACATTCAGGCAAGATGAGATGCCTGAAGGTGCTGTTGAGCAGCATCTTGAGTCAGGAGGATCCAGATAAGGTTGTGATTGTGTCAAACAGCACAGCTGCCTTGGACATCATTCAGACTCTGTGTGACCAGCAGTGCTACAGTGCTGTCAGGATTGATGGTGCCACAGATGTGAACAAGCGGCAGGACATTGTCAACAGCTTCAATCTGTATGGGTCAGCACAGGTAACGTTGTGCATGCACATGTGCATGTATCTCACATTGGGATTGCATACCTGCTTCAATCCTTCTCATGACAGATCCCCACAGGTGTGTGTGAGACACTCAGCAAATGAATCCCCCCTTGTCCATGCACCTGCATGGATGCCTGTCAAATTGGCTGTTGACCGACAGTGTTAGATTCCAAACTGTGACAAGACCACGATGAGTGCTAAATGTTGCACACGTGTTTGACACTCCTCAAGGAACAATGCGGCTTTGTGCATGAGGTACGCTGGGTTAGCCTGACTGTCGCACAAGCAGGAAACAGGGGGTCAGGTTGTAGGCAGGATGCCGTTTTTGTGCTTCACAGCGACAAATGGCTTGATATTACATTCTGCTCGCCAAGGCCCTTTGCTGCTGTGCAGATCTGCCTACTGTCCACCAGGGCTGGAGGGGCAGGGCTGAACCTGGTAGGGGCCAATCGCCTGGTCCTATTTGACAGTGACTGGAACCCAGCAGTGGACCTACAGGCCATGGCTAGGGTTTGGAGGGATGGTCAGCGCAAGCCCTGCCTTGTCTACCGCCTTCTCACCACAGGTCTGCATCTGCTGCCTAAGCTAGTATACCCTGCTCTTTACGCATTGAAACAGCAAGTCTTGGCAGAATGACGCCTGCTTCTTAGCGAGTTCTGTGGCCACAAGTCTGCAGCAGCTGCCTGTTACACTCTTCCTGCCGTCTGTCAATTGCTTACATAGTAGCAATAGTCCCTTGGCAAGCTCTCTCAGCCTCAGCCACTAGCTTCTGTACCTTCTCCCCAATACCCTGAACTCTAGATTCTTGACCAGGATCCTCATCAAGTTGGCCTAGCAGGTCCTGGCACAATGGTACCTGCCAATGGCAGGCCTTCACACCCCCAATCTCTTGTTCTTGCTCTTTCATGACTGGACCATTGTTTGAATGGGCATGTTGCACTGCATCTTAGTCTGCAAGTCAGACTATGACGCAAGTAGGCATAGACAAGGTGGCATCATCAACTACTCTGACAACACCTGTTCTGGCTGGCATGCAAGCTAGAAAACACATGACAGATGAAGAGCTTGAAGAGCCGCAGCGTGTTGCGATCTCAAGCGCAACCTCTTGGTGTCCTCAATTTCATCAAGTCACTTTCCCATTTGTTCAAATCTTTTCGTCTCTGCTTCAGACAATGCAACTGACATATTTTGTTTCAGCGTATTTGCCTGATACAAGCCCCACCTCTCTGACATGCATAGACTGTCAAAGAAACATTGGGTGGTTTAGGCACTATAGATGAGAAGATCTACCAGAGGCAGCTGATGAAGGGCCAGATTGCTGACATGATGGAGGGGCAGGGCGGGGCCAAGGGCAAGAAGGCTGGGGCTGGTAGCCGCTTCAGTGTGGAAGAGCTGAAGGAGCTGTTCAAGCTGCGCCTGGACACCCCATCAGATACTCATGACCTGCTCTGCAAGGGTACTGCTGTGACAGGTATGAATCAGCTCATGCATACAGTCAGACTTGCTTTTTGCATTCAAGGATCGCAGCAATGCAGGTCAGCAAAGCATTGTGCAAGGCTGTCATACTGTAAGGATGAACAGTTGTTCACGTAGCTGTTTGACCCTGCTCCGTAAAGGTTGTGCTGCCATGGATGCATCCTGTCAGCTGTGCTGTGCTGCAAGCTGAGTGCACAGCATGTCAGATAGCTTTCCTCTTGGGAAGAAACAGCTGCAGTGCACTACTTCCACTCAAACTCAGCTTGCTGCTTTGATCCTGTGCAATTCATGTGCGGAAACGGCGAATGTACTCAATGTTGGCACAGTCCTGTTACAAATGGTGCCCTGCAAAACATTGACACTAGGCATGCAGTGTCTTCCCCATGTTGCCAAGCACTCCAGCACAAGAAGTCAAGCTCAATCAACAGCCCTGATGGAGTTGCTGTCATGACCAAATCAAGTTTTGATGTGCAGACTCTAGCCTCGCTCAAGGGCTGGCAGGTATCAATGAGGGGGAGTGGCAGGATGCTTCTGCTAGTCTGGACGACTATGCCTTGCAAGCTGCTGTGGCAGATGGTGTGGTCACCTTTGTGCATGCTGATGCTGGCATGCAAAACAAGCTGCAGCACGACGCAGCTAGTGGTACATCAACAGACGCATCAAACGATGCAGCAGGCAGCATGCCAATTAATCAGCATGATCCAACTAAAAAGAATGAGGACTTAGACAGCAAAGAAAACAAGAGACCTGTTGCTGCTGATCAGGACAGCATTGACGATGTCGCATGCCTTGAACTAGAGTAGCTGTACTATAAATCGGACATTCTTAGGCATGGTAGAGTGCCATTCAAAAGATCATGACACTTGTTCATTACGTGTATCTTCTGCAACAGGGCACCATTCAATGAACTTTCTTGTCAGGTACATGCGATCTGATCTACTTAGCTAACACGTGTGCACTTGCAGATACTGAAGCACAGCATCTGATAGACAATGTTCAACTTGTGTGCAGCCCGCTTTGTTTTGACATCACTGTAAAGACACAGTCCAGTCATTCCTGTTGCTATGGCTGTCATTTCTCTATGTTGCAGCTGAGATGGCTCTGAACCCAGGGCATTTCCTAGCCTTGAATAAACTGCTGTAACAAACACGCAGTCAGAAGATGCTGATACATACATCCGTATCACAATGATGTACTCATTCTTGGACAAGTCTGAGGCCTGTGAGTTCAGTTACCATGCCACACAGCTTCTCTACACTAACTGAACCTGAAAAATCCCTATGTGACTTGCCAACTGACATTAGCATGTCACCGTATGTGCACCCAAACCTTCTTGCTACAGTTGATCAAGCTGGTACTGTCATGCTTGTCCAACCAGAGCAGCAAGCCCAGCAATGCATGCCGCTCTGTCTTGAGTACACTCTGTGCAGCTGTCTGTCTGAAGCCCTGTGGGATTCCATCCCTGACAGGTGAAAGCTCAGACAGCCCTGCCAGCCTTTCACTTGCAACCTGATGAATGACATGCGACACCTGATGTGAGATGCTGGCCAGCTGAGTCAATGGTCTTGTCAGTGGGCAGCGCCATCTGTCCACCTGCTTCTTGAATGCCTCGAACTCTGAGTCAGGCAGTAGCAGTATCCGCACCACCTCTATCATCTCACACTGTGGCTGACCCAGAATGTCAGCCTTGAACCAGCCATCGCTGGGGATCAGATCATGCTGCCGCATGAAGTCCAACTTGCGGTACATCAGATCTTTGTTGGCATTAGCATTGACTTGCGCTGCACCAGAGCCTGACTGCTGGGGCTGTACAGCTTGCAGATGCTCCTGACACTTTGCCATCAGCATAGCATACGGGATTTCACAGCCGTTGTTGGGGTTTGGCTCAGACTCAATGAAGCCAAACCGCCTCAGGAGCTCAGAGTCTGAGAGAGGGCCATAATTGTTGATGATCTCCTGGCCAAGTTTGATGGACGTTGTAGCGATCATCTGCAAGGTTCCTCTCTTTGCGCTGTGGTGCAGCCGCACATTGCATTTGCCTGTCACATGGTTCAGCATGTCCCACACTGGCACCTGCAGCCATCAACGCAGAACAAATCAATGTCTGAGACAGGAGGGAGTTTGTCAGTCACTTTCCTATTTCCAAGTGTACCCCTGGGTCGCAAACCATTGACCCATTGCTTTTTTGAAAATGCATGCAACCCTGAGCCTTCCCATAAGCAGCTCTTGCCATGCAGGCATATCAGTTCTTACTTGCAATAAGTAACGCCCAGCCACTACATATGTGTAGGCAGCACAAAGCGTGTAAGCTTGATAAACATTGGCTTCAGCATCATCAACCTCAGGATCAGCAGCAGTTCTGAGAAAGCTACATCAATAGGCTGACAGGGCAGCGGTGACTGACCATGGCTTGGAAGCTGTCTTCCCCCAATGAGAAGGAGTAGCTACACACAATTGCTGTAGCCCACAGGTACAGCTGATATCGCCCCTTGGAATCACTGAGGAACCCTGCGACATTATGGTGCTCCATGAAAGGCAACACAACAGTCTTGTATTGCTCCTCTACCTATGTAGACACACTGCTTAAACGTCACAGCAGAGAATGTACACTCCTGATGTGCAGCATGCGAGAGGCGAATGCTATGCAAGGCAGGAGCTGAATGTAATGTATGGATGACACTTGGCAGCTAGTGAGCATGCTGTCTGGAGAGTACCACAGACTCAGGATCACATGCTCAGGTGTGAAACGCTTGTGACAGGACAGACAGCTGCATGGCCTGCAAGGCTTATGTCCCTGGCATCAGCAGACAGCTGACCTGTGTAGGTGCCTCAACATGACAGCCTAGGACTTCCCACTTGCCAGCCAGCTTTTCAACAAGTGCCGTGTTCCGTAGTGGCTGCAGTTCTTGACTTGTCCAATATATAGGCATAGTGCTGATGGTTTTTGGCAGAAAGTCTAGATAGTCAGCCCACCTACGGTTTTAACTGGACAGCATCGGAATGTGACGTTAGCAAAGCAGCGGGTTCATGTGAGTAGTGAGTGCATCATGCAAGATGAAGTGGCAAGGCGGCATTGCCAATGGAGCATTGTACATCTTGATGCCAAACCTGCTGTGCATTCCAAGGCATTTCTCAGCCATGACAGCGACCACTAGGCCCAGAGCTTCATTGTGCGGTGCCCCTGGGCTGTTGCATAGCCCTGCTCCCTCTAAGCTGTTGCCAATGCTGCAGCACAGGCAAGAAGCTCATGACCATAAGCCAAAGATGTAGTGCATTTTCAATATGCCACTGCCAAGGGACAGGCGCTACAGGTAGACAGCCAGTGCTTCAGCAATTCAACACGTTAGATGCAGAAGGCAAATGCAATGCTTTGGAGGCGAAGCGTACCTTCATACCTGCATGTATGTGGCATGAGTACAGAACAATCTGGTACTGAGACCACCACCTCCCCTACAGGAAGATTTTTGATCGCAAAGACCCCTCGCACTGTCAAACATACAATTCAACACAGTGGTGTCCGGATTCGTTGCCGTCATGTACAGCTGGTGGGCGTATTTACCAGCAGCAAGTTCTGAGCTAACACCAAGATCACAGCCCAGCATGCCAACGTTTTCTTTGTCCAACCACACCCTGAAGAGCAGTGCAGTCTGCCCTGGGAGGGCGTCGCCATCCGGTACGACAGACGTAGCTTCGTGACCAGAAACGGACAGCATCCGAAAGCCCTACTCAACTCCTTACGCTAGAGCCTGCTGACTCAAGAAATCTGCACGACATTGTGAATTTCCACGCGCGAAAGCGTATCTCGGGCAGCGCGATGTCGAATGCGACGCATGCACTCAGAAGGCTCAGCCCTATTCTGCACGCACACGCCGCGAGTGCGCTGGTACCTGACCGCGGCAAGCGACGTTTCGTCTTCGACATGCCATGACATCGTGGACTGAACAGCTGTCGGACCCAGCGCTAGGACGCCAGAGACAGATTGGTTTACGTTCGCAGCTTGCCTGTGTTCTCACATATCTCAATATGTACGCAAACTGTCTGCTTGCTTCTGGCACGTCAGCTCTCGCCTCGACACAGACTCGCTGCAGGTATATGCTTGTGTGCGCCCGCGTTCCTCACCTTTTCGAGGATGTATGAGAACATGTTTGTCCCTTTTCGTTGTTTCAGGTTTCGAAGTGGCGCTCACACCTGCTTTGGAGTGACTAGGCCGAAACAACGAAGGTATATAGCTGCATGCAAAGGGCTAGCTTGTGTTTCATAGCCATGCCTTTCTGTGCCCTGGCATGTTGGTCATGATGTGCAGTTGCCATACCTTGGGTAGAGGCTCCAGGACTCAGATAGCAGCCAAGCAAACTCAAGACAAGGTATACAAGCTTGCAAACACTGCATATACCAAATGCACTCATTGTATTTGAAAGGCTGGACCCAGTGTCAGGTACTACATGCAGAGTGATGCTGAGTCAACGACAGAAAAATGGGGACTGGAAGCAGGGCTTTTCAAGGTCTTCACAAATAAAGATGACAAGGGCAACAAGACCAAGGGACAACAAGCCAAAGAGCTTCTGACACGATATGGCAGTGCTTACTTGATCACTAGCATCAGCTTTGCCATTGTATCCTTTACTTTATGTTATGCCCTCATAAGCTCAGGTACCAACATGACATACTCTCAAGCTGTCCATGCATGAACATGGGAACTCCCCCCCTCATACCACCGTTCCATTTCAATGCATATGTGGATGCAATTTTTGCAAGCTCACAGATGTCCATGCTCTGCTGCTGTTTACCACTACGGCTTTGCTCAGAAGTGCCTGCAACTCATTGCAGGTGTTGATGTGCCCTCCTTGCTTCAGCGAGTCGGTCTGAAACCCTCTGACACAAGCGAGAAGGTTGGCACCTTTGCCATTGCATATGCAGCACACAAAGCGTTATCGCCTGTTCGATTTCCACCAACAGTTGCTCTGACGCCTGTTGTTGCCAAAATCATTGGCAAAAAGCCAACAGAAGCTGACGAGCCGCAGGATCTTTGATCTGCTAGCTACTTGACCATAGCTACTGGGCGTTCAGCTGAGGGTGTCTATAAGTGGGTGATAAGAATTTTGTGTACATGTTACCTGAAGCCCACATGTTTGTTTTCAGCACAAAGTTGCCCAACGCTGCTGACTGTCAGAATGTTGCTTCTGTTGTGTATTGAATAATACTGAGATGTTCTTTGTCCCCTTGTTATGTTGATTCAAATGTTTACCTAGTAGGTAGTACATGGATTCAGCAAGTCTGTTTGCTAGGCTCCCTTGTTTGGATTTTGCGTGCTTTGCATGCTGACCTATGTGTTTGAGCTCAATTGTTGATATAGCTTTGACACCACAAGTTTTCAGGCCAATGTGGCTGATCTACACTCGCGACAGATTTGCTCGCGTTAATAGCAGTCACTGTGATCACAAGATAACAGTGCACTCCTGAGTGCTGTCACAGATCTAGATGTTGCTAAGAAATTGTTGTGTCCATTATTTATCCCGGGGCAACATTGCACTTCAGAGGTCGGTGAGCTATACCAAGGTGATGCCGGAATGACATGCGGTCAGTCAGGCAAACGTGAGTATACAGCAGCGGTCAAAAGTCTGCATCCAAACATGTGCATTGCTGTACATTGCAGCATTTTGTTGCACCCCCAACTGCCAGGGTATCGATCTCATCACTGGAAATTACGTGATCAAGTTTGAAAGGAATAGCTTTAGAGTTTAGCTGTCAGCGAGGGGTATAGCAACTTGCTTTGCCTCGGCGCAGCCGAAGGCGCAGGTAAGCGGAGGTGTGGATTGTCTTTGTCTGCCGTCAAAGTCAAAGTCAATTAGCAACCACTCTGGCAAATTTTCTGGCACCTGCAAGTGATTGCACTGAAAACAGTGGCTAGCTGGTTGCACAAGCTTTGCTTCAACTGACAGCAAAGCTTGCTCAACAAGCAAACTCCTTGTCTTCTGTGAAAATGCTCTGGCTAA
>JAABUP010001122.1_pt1 | contig 56886 bp, 65 predicted proteins | sample 5559201 | NCBI WGS metagenome assembly JAABUP01 (sample SAMN10711887, study PRJNA513373) | rock metagenome | isolation source: Antarctica rocks | place: Antarctica | reverse complement strand
CTGGTGTGTCAAGAAAAGCTGCAGATCCAGACATGCGGTTCGGTGCAGATCCTTGAAAGTGCATATCCAAGCAGTCCCCAACCCCCTGAACTTTAGGGATGCCCGGCAGGATTGCTCGTTATCTTAAGAAGAGCAAGTTCACTACACGCATTGGTGCTGGAGCCCCAGTGTATCTGGTGAGCAACATATTTGTCACCAACTGAGCATCACATCTGTAGCTGCTCTGGAACGTTTGAGACCCACCTTCATAATGGGCTGTGACAACATACAGCGCTATGCTTTGTCTGTGCGTCACTGCTTCATCAAGGATGTGGTCTCTGAGCTTGTTTCTGTCATATGTAGGCAGCAGTCCTGGAGTACCTTGCGGCCGAGGTTATTGAGCTGGCAGGCAATGCCGCTTGTGACAACAAGAAGACTCGTATTGTCCCTCGCCACATTCAGCTGGCAGTGCGCAATGATGAGGAGTTGAGCAAACTGCTGGGAGGTGTCACCATTGCTGCTGGTGGTGTGCTTCCCAACATTCACAGTGTCCTCTTGCCAAGAGTTGCCAAAGAAGACTGGCAAGAAGGCTGAAGAGTAGATCCAGTGCCTGCCAAAGCATTGTATTCCCATAATCAATGGTGTTATCTCAACACCACCACAAGAGGACACATAGCTGCATGCAAACAGCAGCAAGACATGTAGGAACTTCAAGAACAAAATTGGTTGACCATGCAGGATGTGTGAACTGGACATCAATTCACACCAAAAGCAAGCATCTGCTGCTGCGGAGCATTGCAATCTTATCACTGTGCTGTCAATTTTACAATAGCTTTTTTGGTGTTGATTGCTGCTTCAGTCACTGTGAGTGCAGCTACTGCTTGAACAAAGACTTTCATCCCTCCATTGCATGAGAGTGCAAACAAAACGTGGAACGGCCGAGTGTGGGGGGTGTCTCAGCCATCCAGAAACCCAATAGTATACTAGTACTTGCTGTCAATCATCACAACTTTTAAAGTGCAGACGCCAAGCAACAGCCAAACACAACACAAGGTGATGCTAGCTAGACAGCACTTGATCATAGCTATAACTCCGAAACCAAATGTAAAGCTTGTGAACCGTGTTCTGAGCATTTCGTGTTGACATATCACTGCCTTCGGCAGGACACTACGCTGATGTTATGATGGCATACATGTCTATAATGACATGGATGACCATCTCAGTCAGCAGCAATCCAAGTTTTGAAATGATGTACCTCTTGTAAATTACATCTATTGGAAAAATTGATGATTTCATTGTGGAAACAGCAGTTGAAGTGTGTTGCTAACTTAAGGTTCGCATGTGTGCAGCTGGCACCTCAGAACAACACAAGCTAATGTACAAAGACCAGCATCCATACGCTTCATCACTGCATTTAAGCATTTAAGACAAGCACCTTTGCACATAGACCATCATTTGACACCAAGCACAGTGACTCTTGCATTGTATAAGACCTATAACTTGAAGCTACCCCAGCGGGGCAGCTCAATGGAGGGCTCCCTTGTAAAAGTTGGCAATCTGGAGATCTTCAACACTGTGTCTGAATCCATGCTGGGAGCAGTTCCATGTACGAAAGATTCTGGATCCATACTAGAGCGAGGCCCTGACACCAACACTTGTGAGCTGGTGCTCCTGCCTAGTTCATTGTTTGCACCTACAGCATCTGCAGTTATGAAGCTGCCCGTCATCACATTGCCAGCATACACAAATGCGTGTTGTCCCTTGAAGTAGGCATGCCAAATCACAACCAAAAGGGCTTTCAGCATGGCCAGATACGACGCTATCATGCAGCTAACAAACAGCTTCCTGGAGAAAAACAGTCCGTTTGTGGGTTTGTTCCCTAACGCAAACACAATGGAGTTCAAAATGATGACTGGCACAGTCTGAAATAGTGCTGCAACAGAATTGTGCATCCTCTCATAGTTTTTCAGGTGGATCCAGCTCAGCTTGACATAAGCTCTAGCAAGCCTATCTGAATGCATGTAGTTCAGCAAGAATCCTTGCGCCCTATTTGACATCCCAAACAGCCTTGCTACAACTTTGACAACCACAACAACAGCCTCTTTGGCCAAAGCAATAGTGTCCAAGGTCAAAATGACAGGAATCATGAAAGGGCTAGCTAACATGGAAATAACAAGTCTGCCCAGACATCTGCCCCCATGTGGACAGTGTTGCAGAATGGTGAGACGAGCAGAAAGAGCCCGATAAACCACAATTGCTCCAATGAGTGCAAAATGTAGGAAGAAAATGACAAAAAGCACGTATCCTGGCCATTTGTTGTGCACCCTAGACAGCACGACAAGCGCTGAGATCAGGTCATAGTAGTACAAAGCAAGTTGCACAAAGCCGGCAAAGGCATCATGCAAGCTCGCGCCCAAACCTTTGATGTAATTGACTACAGCACTGCCGAACAACTTCTGCATGAAAGCAGAAGAGTCGCTCTGCTTTCCAGCCAGGCGTCTCTTTCGATACCTGAGGCTCTCATAAGCTGCAAGGACAATTGCCACAACAACGGCAAAGATCAGCCACATGATCAACAGAATCTCAGTGGCATGGTGATTCTGACACAGGTCACCAACGGTCTTCACTTGTGAGTCAGAATTAGCAAATAGCTCTGACAGCGGGGTATAATACGCGGCAATGTCTGAGTCGAATGAGGGTATATCAGAAATCCTCTTGAGAGGATCTTGTATGGGATCAAGATCATCTGCAACCACGTGAGCTTCATATAAGCCAGATTGTAAGCACAGGGTTTGTTTCCAAGTGCTAGTCTGTGATGCCTCCCAAAGAGTACCCAGAGCCAGCACTGTGATGTGGGACAAGAAATTGCCTGGCTGCAGCCATTCAATGGGCACTCTCCCTTCAAGCTGATTGGCAGCCAGATCCAAGAAGGCAAGGTTTGGGAAGCCTGTGGCGTTGACTGGCAGTTTCCCAGACAGGTTGTTGCCGCCCAGCATGAGGGCTGTGAGCGGTGCAGAGCTGGTCCACAGGGCACTCAGATTCCCATCGAAACTGCAGTTGTTGCCTATCAAAACCTGCAGCTGCCCATTGTGAAAGGCAGGCAGGCTGCCAGTCAGCAAGGTATGGTTGAGGTCTAGCAACACTAGATTTGGGAAGGCTGTGGCATCACTCCATGCTGGTGGTATGCTGCCACTGATTTGTGTATCAGACAGATCCATGAGTTGGACGTTCTTGAAGGCTCCTGGTGACGCCCAAGCCTCAGGCAAGGCACCTGCAAAGCATGTAGCAATACCGTCACAATACCACCGTAATGACTGTAGTACGGTTGACATAAACCGTAGGCGCAATTTTGGCTACCTGTATCTCACCATACACCACCGGTGTACTCCCAACACCTCCAACTGGCGCTAGCCAAGCTCTTACTTGCTACTGCGCCACGCTTGCACTCGTATTACTGCTGTTAGTCTGTTACACAGCAACAAATTTGGAGAATGTGCATACACGCAAACACCAAAAAGTCATGTGAGGGTACACTAGCCTGCAAAGTCAGCGATGACCACAGGATGTAACCACTGCTAGATTTTGACCACAAGGTGTTCCCACTGCTGGGCAATAAATATTCGATGTGATGGCAGTGATGGTAAGCAAGTGACAATAGTAATGTACACTTGATTGAGTGAGATTAACAAGTGGTTCAGTAACAAGTTCAGCATGAGCCACCTGATCTACAAGAAGCAATGCAGATGACACTCATGAGCATGGAACAAAAGACTGCCCAGGCAGCTGTATAGTAGCTTTCCAAGGATCTCACAGAAGCAACATTGTTCAGCAATGTCATGTCACACAAGTCAGGTCAGGACAGTCTGTGAGAGCACATTTTACAGCTGTAATCCAACGCGCAAAAGCACTCTTACACATCAGCAAGGCCTGCGCTGAAAACAAACCAGCACCACGCCTTGTTGAGCAGGAAATTGAATCAGGCAGGCAAAGGTGTATCACCTGAGATTGCACTGTGCTGCAGGCCCAGGTACCGTAGGGCCGGAAAGGCTCCCGTTGAACCCCAGCTGGCTGGCAGGGTTCCTGCACACAAGAAGAGACTTGGGTTTGATGGGGACATCTTCTGCGTGTACATAACGTGGCAGTGGTCATGCAGTCTGCGATGCAGGCCAATGCAGCAGCACAACACAGCAGGCACATTGCAAAAGCAAGCTGGATGCTGTGAGAAGTGCTCAACATGATAAAGCAAGTTAGGCACGGACCAGGATGTGGGTGACGGCTTGCTGCCAGCATACCGTGTAGGTCTCCGCCAGCAAGGTCCAATGACTGCAGTGCCGTGAAGCTGCCATTTGTTGACCAGGAATCTGGCAGCTGAGGGAGAGGACCGGTGATGCTCAGGGATGTCAAGGCATTGAGGCAACTAAGACTCTGCCAGACAGGGTCAAAGGACGGCTGCCAAGTGATGCTGAGGGCGTATCCTGAGACGTTGAAAGCTGCTGACTGATTCAACGCTGCCAAGGTATGGTTTTCACAGTCAGCAGAGGAGTCGTAGGGTGTAGTAAAAGCTGCCTGCTGTGCCTGTGTGCATCCAATGTGCAATACAAGCAGACCTGACAAAATAGCCAGCACAGCAGTGCTGGCTGTGTCCATCATTGGGCCTCTGCAAGCCAAACAGACAGCTGCGACTATGTGCACTGCATACAGGATAATCTCCCGTGACAAGGAGTGCCTGTGAAGCTCAGCAATTCAATGCAACTTCCGTGACAATGCGGTCAATATAAGCCAGGGTATGCAGGTGAAAAGACGGCTACCGGTAGCTAAACGTCTTATATGCAGCTGGTTGATGCCTCTTGATCGAGTGTTGGGGGTTGGGCTGCTGCAATCGTTTGCGCCGCGATCACTTTGAAGAACTCCAACGTAGCTTCAAGCGCGGCTGTAAGCCTGCCTGCAGCGACATTGTCACCCACATCTCAGTGTCGTTACTTCCGGGATCTGTAGAGGTTCCATATGCACGTGGATTTTTGGCTGGTCAAGCTTTTCCGAAATGCTGCAGCACTCAGACAGTAATGCGTAAACCACGCTTGCTCTTACCTTAACAAGAACGCGAGATTGTAGACTTTGATACAGGCCAAGTACACCTAGGTACAGGCATGCACGGGTCAAAGGGTGCGACGCAGTACGAACAACGATTGCGGTGCGACCGGACGAGGATTCGCACAATTGTTGAGAATGTAGTGAGGATCTGACAGGTGCCGGCGCAATTGACTTGCAATGTCACGCTGCTGCTATCGCAGCTACAGAATTACTATATCGCGAACTTTTCCCAATCCCAGCACATTTACCGCAGCCACATACAGCGATGAGCTATCAAGTATGCATGCGCCTGGCAAGCAATTTCCTTGATAGATTGGATCTCAGATACACTTTCCCAAGGATACACTAATTTGCAGAGCTTGGTAAAATGCCTGGATCATAGAGATGTTGCATCTGATACACTATGCAGTCAAGCAAGGTTGAAATGCACCTCGGAGGCTATATTTACAGTCATGAAGAGTAGAATCACTGACTGAACAGCTGCTGAGACAACGACCGTGGCGTCTGCTGCTGACTGTTGGGGCGAGGCTAAGTCCTGACGGCCGGCCACGAGCGCAAGCACAACGCATGTAGAGCTGTTGTGTTAGTGGTTATACCTATATCAGCAGAGTAAAAAGCCCTCGCACAACGCATGTAGAGCTGTTGTGTTAGTGGTTATACCTATATCAGCAGAGTAAAAAGCCCTCAGAATGTGTGTCGAGGCTCTTTTGAAGAGTGCAATCAGGCACAGGCAGGTACTTGCCCACAGAACCAGGCACAAGGCAGACAGGCTCGTGGCCGGCGCGCTGAAGCTGCTGTTGCTGGCTGTCTGTATATGTATGTGCTTGAGTCCTCAGTCTTTGTGTGAAAAGTGAAGAAGCCGCCTGTAACTTGACTAGCACAGAAAGGTCGCATTGCAATGGGGCAAGTTCCCGTAACGCCCATGGCAATGGCAGCAAGTAATGACTCATGCACATAAATGCATTCCAATACACTGGCAAGCAATTTGCATGGCAAGGCTTGAATGTTGATGTCACCCAGTACATAGCAACAGAGCATAGTGTGCAAGTACGCAGCCACCATGTATGTACTATACAGTAACTGTCACGCAAGATTGCTTGAATGATGCAAGTCAAGCTTGAATGATGCAAGTCAAGCTTGAGGAGCTTCCTTAAGGAGCTGTGCCTGTGAGGATCTGGACCGACATGTTGTTTGTGCCAAGCTCAGCTGAAACAACACGTCGGTCCAAAGTTTGAGCAAAGCTGAGCCAATGCTAAGCCGAATTTGAGCCTTGGTCGTTGATCCACATTCATGGACATTGGTGATGACCAAATGCATTCATTGTGCACTCGCAATGCGTGGATCGTCTCATATTTGTGAAGAAGATGGGCCGTGGAATGCCAGGTCATCAAGTCCGTGCAGATCAGCCAAGCTCCCGCAAGCAAGCCCTCATGACGCCTCGTTTAGCCAATTACTTCGGCCAGAGTATCAGCGTTATATGACCTGGACTCCGCTGCTCTTCCTGGCATTGTCACTGGCACAAATCTGTCCACCAATTTTGGTGCTGATTGCAGCTGCGCGTCAGTGAGGCCACTGTTTGCAGCGTCAAAGAAAGCGTCAGGCTGACTCAGTTGGCCGCTGCGAATGAAGGTTGTTGCGTTTTTTGCTACATGATCCGCGAGTTCTTGGCTTGATGCCGTTGGTCCATCAGACTGTCAACGAGATCCGCGAAAATTGAATGCCCACACTCTCAAACAGTTCTAGACCATACGCGTCATCAAACTTACAACACACAAATACATCATTCACACAAGTCAGCTGACAATATATTGAGGATTTTAGCTTGTCAAGGCAGTCATGCAAAGCCATAGCAGGACTTGCTTGTCACAGAGTCCTCAGCTTTCTGCACAGCATTGGAGACGCACGCCACACTTGCTGCATCATCAGCACCGGCTCACCTTGTATGCAGCTCAAGGTCAGACTGGCACAGATTTTGCTAGGTATGCTCAACCTGCTCCTGCAGTTGATGTGCATACTTCCTCTACATTACACAGGTGTGCCCAATTGGCCCTTGCCATAATGTGCCTGCTATGCTGACTGCACACAAAAATTGTGTAGCTGAACTAGGCTGAACCCAACAGGAAACCTCCATCTCATCTCCATCTTTTGCAGACAACAGCAAAGCGGTACAAAAGGACCCAAGAGTAATGGCACATCTGCCGGCAACGGCACCACACCCACAGGCCGAAGCACAGGAACAGAGAGGGACCAGAGGAAAGCCATCGCTGCCAAGATCAGGTCACTGATCTTACCAAGCTTGGTCTTCATGATCTGTTGGAAAGCATGTCAGACCTGCAGCACGCAGCTACCTGCAATACTTACTTAATCTTTCGTACTGACATCAACTGAACAAAAGCATCTGATCAGCTAGCATAAACACATATAGAGGATCCAGCCGGCAGTCCTGTGAGTGGGCAATCAGCCCACCCCAAGATGGCAATCTGCATTGATCTTGCTGTAGCTTTTGCCACATGCTCTCTGCGAATCTTGAAGTCGCACTGACCTATGCGTGCAGTGCTGCAAGAGCTCTTGCAAGGAAGCTGGCAGAAGAGAAGCAGGCAGCTGTGAATGCAGCCAAGCAAGCAGCTGAGCACAGCATGGACGAGGAAGAGCTGGAGGCCATCAAGCAATCAGTTGAGCAGGCCACTGCAGAAGCTGCTAGGGAAGCTGCCAGGGCAGATGCCCTGGCTAGGGCTGCTCGCCAGATGGGCCCTTCAGGATCTTCGCAACTCTTTGACTTGGAGCGACTCAGGGTAGGAATCAGTCATTTATCACATTTCTGAAGAGGACCAGTATAAAATGCTGCTGCTGATGTATGCTTAAAATGAATACTTCAGAGTCTGCATTGCGACTACAAGTGGTGCTTGTGTGTTGCCCATGTCACATTATTTTATCAGGCTAAGAATTGCTCAGACTTTCATCCTGCTGAGAAGTGCTTGTGTTTTCTTCCACAGCCGTGTGTTCTGTTGCCAAGACTTAAAATGCTGCCATTGCCCACATGCTTGTGCCTGAAGGTTGCTGCTTTTGGTTGCAGAGTTCCAAACTTCAAGACAGCAAATGTGTTTGGTTGATTGATTGATTGAGTAGTTGATTGACTGCTTGGTGTCAGGCAGAGAATGAGGCGCTGCAGCAGCTGGTCCTGGAGGTGGCCCACAACAAGCAGGAGGCTCAGCGCAAGGTTGCTGGCCTGAAGCAGAAGTATAGTAACCTCCTGGCCAAGGTAGGTCTGACACACTGCGTTACATTAAAGATTGCTTACCTGAAGCAGAAGTACAGTAATGTGCTAGCCAGGGTAGGTCTGACACACAGCTTCATGTGATGCCATGAGCGGGCGACATAGTTCATGTCAAGGGGACGCATGTGTGTAACAGCTCGAGATGTCTTTATCTGATGTACGTAATAAATAATAATAATTTTTACGCTTTCCAGCTCATGATGAGCTAGGTATGTACAGGACAAGTCTTGTCTCTCTTGTGATGTGCATGTCACAGCCGAATGCCATCATGACTTCATGCACACTTAAATTGCATGCCGTACATGTTCAGCTCATGACCACCACTTCCTGCAACCTCTGCAGTGAAGCTTCTGTTGACTTCCTAGTACCTTGCCATGCGGCCTCCTGACGGACCAAAACTAGTATAGAACTATATTTGGAAAGCACCTCTCAGTAGTGCAAGCACCTTGTCACTTTCATCATTTAGGCCATGGTGCGACCACTTGTCTGAGTGCATGTCGTGAGTGATGCTGTGCAGATAGATGAAGCAGAACAAGACCAGATGGCTAACAGCATGCAGACTGTTGACAGCGCCCATACAAGCTCTGTTGGACCCCTTGCAATTTGCGACACTCTTCTTGCACAGAGCAGTACCCTGTTCACAGCGTTTCAGCGCAAAGTTTGCTCATTGGAATTTATTGTTCCCGTTTTCCTTCTAGAATTGCAGCATGCAAGACCCTCTGTATTCATGCCTTCACTGGTGCTGTACAGATAGATGAGGCAGAAGAAGACCAGATGGCTTCTGCCAGCCCCCAGCAGCCCGACTCCAGGGAGAGTGCGGCAGCAGAGGCCGATGAAGAAGGGTCAGATACAGAGCCCACTCAGGTCACTTGCGGAAAGCTAAATCCAACTTTGGAATGATTGCAGCTTTGCTCTTCAGTCAAACCCTCATGCACTGGCACATCTATCAAAACAAGGCCACGTCCTGCATGACTAATCTCATACTGCATGTTCATTGACAGTCTGTCATGCCTGACATCACTAGTGCTCAATGGCCAGACATTTCCAGATGTGTGCGCATGCTGTTGCATTGTCACTCCAGCTCTTGCTGTCATCAAGACAACCATCACATACACAAGTGTGGCTGAAGTGTGAGGCAATACTGGTGTCTCAAGCGTTTTAGCTGATGTCATGGCAACAAACAAAATGATGCACAGACAATTCTGCATACCGGTATTTTGTTTGCAGGAGCGCGCAGTACTAGCCAGAGAAGCTTTGGCCCAGGAGGGAAAGCTGGAATCCACTCTCCAAGCTTGTGCAGCAGATGCAGCTCGCCAAGGCAACCCTTTCTTTGTTTTGCCTCAAGGTATGCACTCCAATTGGACCTATTAGAATTACTTACTAAAGTAAGCCATTAAAGCCTTTGTCCAGTCGCAAATTGCAATATTTTCCATGAGGTTTTTATCTGACAATTGTCACCTAACTTCCAGAAAGCTTATACATTTGTTTGTAGTGTCCCCTCTGATGCAACATCAGCACTGACCGAGCATGCCATTAGAAGAGCATGTCACAAAACATCAAACTGTCCAAGCTGGACAACATCGGCGTCACCCACTTCAGCCCGCATCCCTCATGGCTGCTGCTAGTCTTCTGCCCTCGCTCTCCTGCTGCACAAACTCTCATCGACAGAAGTACAGCGTGGTGTCTCAAGCATGACCATGTGGTCAACTCCCTTGAGTGTCTATGAATGTTTATTCCCATGACCATATTGTAAATGTACAAACGTGTAAATGCAGTAAATACAATATACCTCATATAGTATGAATAATATAGAATATAGCATTTAATATATGCAAGAAAAACTATCATGCAAAGGATTTGCCCCCCGTGTTCAGAAAAGATCAGAGGGAACTTGCCAGATCCTTTCCTGTCATCAAACTTCTTCCTGTTGCTGTTCTGGCCATGCAGATACATTAAAGATGGTATGCACCGGCAGGCTTGCAATAATGCTCAATGGTTCAGCATCTTTGCAATGCTGTTACAAGTCTCATGGGGATACCATGCACGCTCATCTCCTACAACCTTTGTCATGCATTTGAGCACAACCGAAGAAGCTTGTAAGATCCCACTCAGGAATGTCAAAGGAGATACTATCGACTATGCGCTGATGTCGCCCAAGGATCTCTTCCCTCTGTGTCCCCTGCAGTGGCAGCTCTTACAAAAAGAAACCAGACTTTCAAAGAGGTGCTTACATGGATCGACAATCTGTGTCAATGAAGGCATTGGACAAGCCAAGATGACTCATACGCTGTGTCTGTGGTCTTGAGGTGCAATATTGAAAGCTATCAAATCATTTCAGAGCGGCATTGATGGTGCGCCCCATATTCAACACTGAGGAGGGCTAAAACATCTCCACAATGTAGAAACGCATTTTTACTGTCCCCAGGCGTTTCTGAGCTTAGATTTTCAGTTTAGGGATGACGTTTCTGAATTGTAATAGACGTTTCGGGATTGAAAAGAGCTGCTTTCCAGCCTCAGCTTGTGCTTCTGCAGAGGGGGTGACAGTGGGAGAGACCAGTACGCTGTACTACGACAGGTTGAAGGGGGCCTTGCCCACCACCTCCAAGCTGATCTTCAAGGCAGGGCTGAACAGATGGGAAAGCATTCAGCTCAAGGACATGGGCAGGGCAGAAGGGCTGAACCCCGCAGATGGCTCTGAATGGTGGTCTGTGGACATTCAAATGCCCAAGGCATGACCCAGCATACTTGCCTTGTGTTCCCTTCTCGTCTGTGTGTATGCATGTCTGTCTGTTGGTCTGCTTCTCATGTGTATGTATGTCTGTCTGTCTGTCTGCTTCATCTGACATAAACACATGCACTCTTCTGCCCAGCAATTGCCTTTGTCATGGCCAAATGCTTTCAATTGGGCTGCTGCAGCATGTGGGGATTGTTGGTTTGTATATCAGCACACAAGAAGTATTGTGACTGGTGACCTGCAGCTAGTTGTAACCCGCTGTAATCTGCTGTAGCCTGTCACCTCTTTTGACAGCTCATCCCGACTGCCATACAGATACAGGCACCGTACCCAGTTGAGTGACTTAGGGAGCTGCTTGCTGATGGTGACCAGTACACATGCAGGCAACAGGCTGTGGCGTGTCTGATCATTGCCATGAGGCAACCATGTGCCAACAAGAGGCCGTAGGGAATGTTGAGTATAGGGACCCGTTCATAATGCTGCAAGAGTTCCACACGCACCTGCTGCAAACTTTGCTTGTCCTGATGGACTCTCAATATGTTCAGATGAGCCCAAGCCAGTTAAAGCCGTGTCTTGCAGGACACATTTCAGGTGCAATTTGTGATCAATGATGATGTCAGTGGCATGGTTGACAACAACAAGAACAGGGACTATGAGCTGCCCCTGCTGAACCCCCCCAGCGAAAATCAAGTCACTGAAAGCCGGGCAGAGAGGATCAAATCCTGGGAAATGCGAATTCGCCAGGTAAGGGTCCCAATTCGCCAGGTTAGGGTCCTAATTATGCATTTCACAGTGTGAAACAGCGGTGCTGCTGTGCTCCTGCAGTGAAGACGTCTGCATGGACTAGCCGATCTTGGACAACGCATTTTTCATGCCATGCTGCAATGCAGATAGATCTTGCTGCAGTGACTGCCTGCGATAGGTTGCCATGTCAATCCTCGCAAACAGTTTGAGGGCTGATAAGCCTTTATCTGTGATGCAGCAGCTGTCAACCAGTCAATGTCCTGCAGAGGGTATTGTCTGTGACAATTTTGGCCTTTGTCTTTGCACACCTTGAAGGGATTGTATCTCTTACTTGGACAATCTTACTGAAAAAGGAGTTAGGTCAACACTAAGTAAAACCCTGAACCCTGAATTAATTTGACTAGCACATTGTTATGCAGAAAATTGATGCTGAAGAGGCAGCCATATGGGAGGAGATGCTGTCTGCAGCAGACATGGTGCAGGAAGAAGCCAGGCAGAGGTATAAGAAATCCAAAGAAAGCAAAGAGGTACATGACAGCCTGAAGAACAGTGCACCGTACACTCCCACATGACATCTGCACAATAATGCAGCTCAACCTGGGGTCTGCAAGCATTGTGATCTCTGTGTCTCAAAGCCATGCTCTGGCATGTGTTAGTGCAGTTGCAGACACGAGTTTGGCGTGAGCCTGCACGTGCGAAATTGCGCACCTGCTTTGCTATTCAATGCATATGCTCCTGTGCCAGAAGACACCTAGGCTTTGACCGCATGTCCTTCATGTCATTCCCAAAGATTGTCACCATAACCATTATAAGGAGAACTGCAAGCATATGATGACCACATGAGTGCTGGACCATCTGCTGATACGACTCCTAACACGCGGTGAATGGGACGCAGAACGAGCCTGTCCACAGGACAGACCAAACGTCTCAGTCCCTGGGCTAATCGGCCAGAACCCCATGACAGTTGCTTTTTTTTGCTGCAGAACGAGCTCATGAAAGAGGCTCGCACCATTGTCGAAGAGCGGCGCAGTGCAGTGGTGATGGGGATTCGTGGGGAGTCTGGAAGAGATGGGGTCTTCCAGTGGGTCAGTGGACCCCCCACAGCTGGCAAGCCAGCCACCCTGGCATACAACAAAAACTCTGGTGGCCTGCGTAACTCTCAGGTACCACACGGCGACCATCGAGTACCAACCAATTGCACGCAACTTGCATGGTGTTGATCGTTCATGCATGAAACCATGGTTGATGATTGCCTCAGGATGACGTGTGCAACAGCTGCTGCATGCATGCATGACAATAACAGCAGCAAGCATTGTTGACTTGGGTGACACCTAACATGACGTTATGACACATTAAGCAATCGGTTCGCAAAACATGTATGGTGGTGACCACATTTACTGCTACCCCACTGGCTACATGGTCTGGCAAGCAGCTTAGTGACCATTCGACAGTCGACTGACAGTCTCTAGCTACTATACGTCCAAACATCACTCAAGGCTATCATTGGCCAACTGTGCACAAAAGCAAAGCGTCAAAAAAGCTATCAGTCTTCTGCAGCAGCTGTTCTGGTGCAGGGGGTACTGCTTCATTTGGGGTATGATGGCTGGTGGGAACAGGACATGCAGGAACTCCCCTTGAAGCGCATGTCTGATGCCAAGGTACTTTTATGTTTCACGTTTTGTAAGTGTTTTGACAAACTGTAGCAAAATTTTGAACAGGTGACAACCTCTCCAATGCAAGCTTTATGTACCGTCAGGCGACGCTGCAGCCTGTGCTAAGATGTGCTGTGCTGTGCTGTGCTGTGCTGTGCTGTGCTTCATCTGACCACATTATTACAAGGTCACCCTGCAGAGCTGCTTCTTATGCTTCAGCAAACAGTTATCTTTGTTAGGGCATACATCTTTGTTAGGGCATACATCTTTGCATTATGAGCACATGACTCCACTGTCTTTCCTTTGGTGCTCAATCTCTGACAAAAAGCATAAAAGCGAGTGAAGGATAAGGCAAGGGGTATGATACCCCGTTTCTGGCAAGTTTCTGTGTATTTCTTCTTGGTGGTCTTTTTTCTTTTCTGTTTGAAAGATTGATGTGCTATGTGTGCTTGATACATAATGTAATCCTTGCAAATGTTTGAAATGGTGTTATGAATACTGCTTGCCGGTTGTAGTATCAAGCCTTGGCTTTCACAAGAGTCTCTTGCCTGCTTGTCTGCTTGTACCTTCATGACGACTTGGCAAGTGTTGCAACAGCCCGTTGTGGTCAGCAGGAAAGACAAGGCAACACTGCAAAACATATCAGTGTTGCGTGGGATTGTCTTCACAGTCTCTTGCCTGCGTACTGCTTGTACCTTCGTGACAACTTGTGAAGTGTTGCATTCGCCCACTGTGGTCAACAGACAAAACAAGTGAACACTGCAAAACGTATCATTGCTGTATGGGGTTGTTTGGAAAGTCCCTTGTCTGCGTGCTGCTTGCACCTTCATAGCTACTCGGCAAGTGTTGCAACTTGTGGTCGCAGGTGTCTCAGCACAATCTTGCACACCACGGCGACTGGTACAGCTGCCAACTTGACGTTCTTGATACAGCCTTTGTGCTGGACTTTGTTTTCAGCGACACTGCCAAACGCAGCTGGGACAACAATGCACAACAGGTGATCACATCTGCAGCGGCTGCTGCGTTTGAGCACTGGGCAGGAACATGCAGTGCCAAATTGCTGTAGGCAGTGATGTGATGTTGCAGGCCATGCACTCAACCGCTGTTGCCTTTCGCTCACCTTGCTCAGTTGAAGGCCCAAGGTTGTACTGAACAGAAGCGGGCATGCTGCTGTGCCTGACTGTGCTGTGCTGCTTGGCGAAGCCCAAGGTTGCATGTTGCGCTGGGCTCTAAATGTTGAGCTGTGCTGCACCGCATCGCTTATGCTGTTGCTCATGCACATGCTTGTCATGCCCATCCCTTCTGCTTATGTCTCATGCTCATAGCTTGTACTCATGCTCATGCCCATGCCATGATAGCTGTCACAAATGCAGTGCCATGATTTGCTGTGCTGCGGTGCGCTGCGCTGCGCTGTGCTGTGCTGTGCTGTGCTGTGCTGTGATGTGCTGTGCTGTGCTGTGCTGACTGGACGACTTCCTCTTGCCCACAGGACTTCCACTCAAGGGTGGAGGGTGCAGTGTCAGGCGATGACCTGGCTCGCCTGCTGTACAAGGTCTTCAAGTCTGGCCATGAGCAAGAAGATGAACAGGGAGCTGCTAGGGCAGCTCAGAGTGCAGTTTGCAAGCTAGAGATCAAGGTACATCCTTCAACATCACACACTGTAGGTGAGTCACAGGTTTAGGGTTTAGGGTTTAGGTGAGTCACAGTTGCATGCCCAGTAAAGCCTGAAGCGTCAAGCTGGGTTGAGGTGAGAAGGCACCTATGCTGGCTTTCGTGCTGGAGCAGCGCGCGTAGCCAGGGGTAGCTGTATCTAGCTGTGCTGGCTTCAGATGCAGTGTTGGTAGTTGTCTGTTCACTCATTCAGCTGTTCCTAGCATGTATCTACTGATTATACCCCTTTACTCACTCACTCACTCACTCACCAACTCAGTCACTCACGCATGCTTTGCTGTGTCATTTGTGCACCCAACAACGTGCTCACTTACTTACTGGCTACCTCCTTTGTGCTTCCTTCATCCCCTGCTGTCTTCTTACCTTCCTGTTCTTTGCTACATGAATAAAGCACCACCTGTATGAGGCTCAAGAGCAGCACATTTTACATGTGATGCCGTCGGTCATGCCCTCCTGAGGACTTGACAACGCATCTTGACGACCCCCTTGAGGCTCGGTCCGATGCCCTACCCCCAAGGGGAGCATTGCCTCTCAGCAGCATTGAGCTTTCCCCTTCACCAGCTCCAAGCTTGAGTGTTGTGCAGGCTAAGGCGGGAAAGAAGAGGCGGGAGCTGCAGCGGCAGGTGCTGTTCACCATGCCCATCAGACCCAAAGCGGGTCAGAGCGTGAGGGTGTACTACAACCCTGACGTCACCACCCTCAGAGGCCGCCCCGAGGCCTGGCTCAGAGGAGGCTGGAATAGGTGAGCATGTCATGCTGGGGATCAATCAGCTCTACAAAATGGCACAGAAATGTTATAATTTTTGAAACATGCGATTCATGGCGTAAAGCTATTCTCAGAAACGCCTGAAAAACTAGTGTTAGAAGACGGCAATAATGTGCCGATTGCAAAGAACTGCACAGAAGGATGTCAAACCTCTCTGGGCCTGCTGCAAAATGTTGGCCCAGGTAAGGCTGATTCAGAGGCCTGGGAAAGAGAACGAAATGGTCTTTGGGATGTATTGTTCTGGTTTGTATTGCCCACAGAAACAACACCTGTTGTCATAATGGGACAGGTGGAAGCACGCACAGAGATGCTGTGTGTTTGACCGCAAAATGTTCACAGAGATGTTCACAGAGATGCAACAGCTGTCTCAGCTATACTACACCCTGTCAATGAGCCATCTGCCTGTTAGCCGACACACCCACATGACAAGTATAACAATCGGCAGCTGTGTTCCTCATGACCGCTTTGCTGCAGAGTTGATGTGCATGGTTACTGCAATATCTTGTGCTGCAGCTTTGAACAGCAGGACAGCCGAAATCATCACCCAGTTTCAGCCTGGTTGTGAGATATCAGTTGGGTGCTATGTTCACGGTCATATTGCCACACACCCTCATGGTCACGTTGCCACATGTCCACTGTTGTGTGTAAGTGCCCACAGGTTCTCAGCTGGCTGCCATAGAAAGCATTTGGGTGATGCCAAACTGGATGTATGTGCATCACCCACATGCTTTCAGTGGCAGCTTGCTGGGCTCCTGTGGCCAATACGGGTGTTTAAACACACCAATGGACACACCGGTAGACACACCAGGGGATACACCAGTAGACACTTCAATTGGCGGACATACCAGTGGACACAACAGCAGACACATACCCACCTGTTGCCTTGTCCTCAAAACTTAGGTATGGCGGTCATCAATCACAGCACATAGTCATGTTTCATGCACTGCAGGGGCGCACACCAGGGCCAGATTGGTCCCCTAGAACTGAAACCTGTAGTCCCAGGTGGTGTGGGTTTCCTGCAAGCCGAGGTGCAAGTCCCAGAAGATGCGTCAGTCCTGGACATTGTGTTTTCGGACAGTGGAACCACCAGCGGCGGCTTCTTCGACAGCAACCATGGGTTGGGGTACCACGTGCCCATCAGGGGTAGCAGGGTGGCCCAGCCCAGCCTCAGCATCTGCCACATCTCGGTTGAAATGGCTCCCATTGCTAAGGTGAGATTGGCCTGATCTTATGTGTACAGTACTTGTTGTTCAACAAGACAACAAGTAGAATGAAGTGAGCTTGACAAGACATTGTGTTTGGTGCATCTGTGATACATATTTGGTTGCTCTTGCCAAGGAGAGCGTGGACACACAATGAGTCTGCACCGCCTCTTTCTGCAGCTGGATGCATCAAAGCTGGTCTACCTAAAAGCAATCGCAAGTCGACTCCATATGCAAGCACACACTTGTTTGATGTGTGAGCTGTTGACATGTATGGCATGCGCAAGCAGTGTCATGCCATCTCTCTGCAGATGTTTGCCTGCCCTCTGTTGTTGAAAGGCAGGCACAGCTTGTGTTGCCTTTCCAGCTGTTGTTGTTGAAAGGCAGACATGGCTTGCCTTTCCAGGTGGGAGGCATGGGGGATGTAGTCACTGCACTGGGGCGAGCTGTCCAAGAGGAAGGCCACAAAGTGGAGGTCATCCTGCCCAAGTACGACTGTATACAGTATGACGAGGTACAGTCGCCCAAGCATGATTGTATAGAATGCAATAAGGTCGTTCTGCCTATTTGTGATTGTATACAGAAGGAAAAGGTAGGCTGTAAACAGCACGACAAGCTACAATGCCCAAGCATGATTGTACAGAACACGTCAAGGTCATCTTGCCGCCTGTGATTGTATACAGAGAAGAAATAGCAGACTGCGCGGTCTGAATGTATACCATCTGGAGAGGTCATCTTGCTTAAAGCTGAGAGCATACAGCCTAGGAAGGTGCTACCTATATAGCTGTCTATGTGTCTGTTAACTTGTCTGTCTACATGTAAATGGGTATGTCTGTCCAAATGGAGGTTTGTATTTCTGTCCACATGTATGTCTATATGTCTGTCCGTATGTCTGTCTATGTACACATGGCAAGTATGCAGGTACAAGAGTTGAGCCAGTCTGGCGACTTCTTCTGGAACAACACCCAAGTGAAGGTGTGGCAGGGCCGAGTGGAGGGTCTGAGCACCACCTTCCTAGAGCCTTGCAATGGCATGTTCTGGGTGGGCTGTGTGTACGGCAGGAATGATGACGCCAACCGATTCAACTTCTTCTGCAACGCTGCTTTAGAGTACTTGAGGCATCATGCAGGTGGCAGCAGGTGTGCTGTGAATGCTGGCTTTACACTGTCCGTTACGTTGTGCATGCATGTTGTGCAGATGTCGTGCATGCATGTTGTGCATGCTTGTTGTGCATGGTGTTGTGCAAGGTGTCATGCCTGCATGTTGTGCATGCTTGTTGTGCATGTGGCTTGGCCCTGTTTGTACCTGAATGTTGGTTTTTCCACATTGCATCATGCTCAATGTCAATGCCAGGATGCAGTGTCAATGCCAGGATGCATAATCACGCTCAGATTCAGCCTCTTAGAGCAGCAAATTTGGCCTGGCACCTACCTAGTTTGGGCTCTGGCAAGGGCTTCAATGATATGTTTTACCAATGCAAAGCTCACATGCAGTAGCAGCATCAAGCCTACAACTATCTGCACAGCTGAACGCAGCCTCGCTTTAATCAATGATGACCGGCAACACACGCTGAATGCTCAACACAGTTTTCATGAGCGTGCATGCTCTCCTAGAATGGCAATTTCCACAAAAAAGGCAGGTACACCTGCCACTGTTACCATCAACTGTTATTCTGTGTCTGGCATACAGCAGTTTGGCAGATGTTGTCAAATGACAGCTGTTGTGTGCAGGCCTGACATCATCCATTGTCATGACTGGCCCACAGCCCCTGTGTGCTACGGTGACAAAGGCCCCAGCAAGTCTGTGTTCACCATCCACAATCTCAACTTTGGGGCTGATCTCATTGGACGCGCCATGCAAGCGGCTCAGGTACCTTAACAACCCAATTCAAATTTGTTTATCAGTCCATCAACAAAAGAAAATTGAGGAAACTGGCGGGTCATACATTTGTTCTGCCAAGATCTGGTGTTGTTGAATCTTGCGTCGCATTTCTTTGCATAGCAAAACATTACACATAACACCACACAGCAAGCAATGCACAAAATGCAAACGCTGGCCGGGTCTGTCACTGAGTCCTCGCTCCCAGGCATGCTCTTTGCCAATGTGCTAGTACCAGCGCACCCTGCCATCTTGCCAAGGGCAGCTCATACAAAAAGTTGCAGCACAGATGAGCAGCTTTGGTGTGCTCTTGTTCCTGCAGCCATCGAGATCAGACTTGTTGGCTGGCTAAAGCTTTGTACTCTCTGTCTCTCTCTTTTAAGATCTCTCACCATCCACGACATCCAGCACCAATGAGATGTACGTCGAGAATCATGTGTCGCCCTACATGAGTCAGCCCTGAGGCACAGCTGCATGCATTTGGCCCTCAGGAGTCATCCCTGGTAATCGTGTTTGTAGCTGTGTATCTCTTGCTGTTGACGCTCTGCAGCTCATTTTTTGCGTAGATGGGCCGTGTGGCCTCCCAAATTTGCATGTAGGCTACTCAGAAATGTGAGCCTTGTTGACCATGCAGGTGGGGACAACAGTGTCCCCAACCTATGCAGCAGAAGTGAGCGGGCACCCATCAGTAGCCCCCCACATGAACAAGTTTTTTGGGATCATCAATGGGATTGATATGGACATCTGGGATCCCCAGTCAGACCAGTTCCTACCCAGGTGACGGCTTTCTTGCTCTTGGGATACAGAATCACATGTTTCACAGAAACTACCGTTTTATAGTGCAAAGCTTGTGTCAGGAATTCCTGGGGGATTCATATCAGGCATGTATACATCAGGGAGATATCTCAGGCATTTAATGAGACCAATGTGACACATGATATGGACTTATCGCATCAAGCTTTGACCTACCAAATACACAAAGCCTAAGGTGCAGTGTGTGCTGTCTGCCACAATGCAGTCATTTGGTGCAGTCCAACAGGCCTGTGACTATCACTGAGTCTCAACTGGTCATGGATTCTCACATGCATGCATAAATGTGACCCATCGCCTGTGAAAACTCAGTAGTACTCACTGGCATGATGAACTGCACTGCATGATCACATTGTGCCAGACAGCATACACCTCGGCTTGTGCATTGTCTACTTGATAGGCCATAGCATGATGTGAAACATATCTGTGGCAACTAGCCTGCTTGGCTTGTCATACGGGGCATTCAAGTCTTGACGGAAGTTTGTCATGCACCAAACACATCAGAGTCCTGCCCTTTTGCCAAGTTAGTTCATGACGTCATTGCCAGATGCAGATGCTGAAGCAGATTACTCTATGACACCATCTTGCAATGAGTCTGCGCAGTGCTCTGCAGCAAAACAGTTATTGAGTATCCTGTCGTAGCACCCCAACACAGCTTTTGTACACAGATGCAGCCTTCTGACTGTCAGCAAAGCACTGGAGAGCTGCCATTGTATTGCACAGTGTGAAAGCAATCTGCTGTACTGCAACAGGAAGATTGAACCAGTGTGGGAGCGTCATGTTGTGCTGTAGCACAAACTTTGTGACAGCGTGAAAGCAATCTGTTGTGCTGCAACACAAACTTTGGGGCACTGCAAAAGCAAACTGTTGTGCTGCAACAGAAACTTTGGGGCAGTGTGGAACCGTCGTGTTTGTGCTGCAACAGGAATTTCAGTGTGAACGAAGCAGAAGAAGGCAAGGCGGCTGCCAAGTCAGAGCTGCGGCGGCGCATGAACCTGTCCACAGCTGACGTGCCCATTGTAGGGGTGGTCACACGCCTTACTCATCAGAAGGGCATCCACCTGATCAAGCACGCGGCGTGGAGAACCCTGGAACGTGGCGGCCAATTCGTCCTGCTAGGGTCTGCACCAGACCCTAGGGTCCAGGCCGAATTCAATGCCCTAGCCGGTGATTTGGGCCGGCAGTACCCAGACAGGGCCCGGCTGTGGTTTGCATATGATGAGCCGCTGAGTCACCTGATCTATGCTGGCTGTGATATGTTCCTGGTCCCCTCTGTCTTCGAGCCTTGTGGTCTCACACAGATGATTGCCATGAGGTGGGTAGGACAAGCACAGATGTCTGTGCGTCAGACCAGCTCAACACTTTGCTGAAAGCTGCCGAAAACTGTCATTGTTCATCTGCTGAGTTGCATGTGGCTGATGTTGTGTCTCACAACAACTTGATGTAGGTTGCACATTGCATCTGCAAGGCCATGTTGTGAAAATGCTGCGGCGTCACTGGTAGCTGTGTTACCACATGCATGCATGTCTTGAGACGTGCAGTGCATGCTGTGCTGTTTGATTGTAGCTGGATGTGAGCACTGCAGGTGCATTACAGCACGCCCATCAGTACATGTGCAATGCCCCCTGACCTGCCCTCTCTGGCAAGATCTGGCAAGCTCGCCATGACACCTACCAGATCCTGTCTTTGCCAGGTTTAGCTTAGTACAGGCGCAATGCACATTCAGAAGCTGGAAGGGTAAGGGGCACAGGAGGCCAGGCCTGAAATGAGGATAGTACTCTTTTCCTGTTCAGCAGTAGAAGCCCAACATAACTCACCTCACGGCTTGTCTTCGTCAACCCCATTGTTTCCTTGATGTTCACGCTGACTGCTGTGCCTTGCAGGTACGGCACCATTCCTGTAGTGAGAAAGACAGGGGGTCTGAATGACACCGTGTTTGATGTGGATGATGACCAGGAGAGGGCTGCAGCCGTCGGCATGGGGACCAATGGCTACAGCTTTGAGGGGACTGACCCCGGCGCTCTGGACTATGGCCTCAACAGGTACACATGCCCCGTCAGTCAGAAAGAGTGGTCAGTCTGGAATGGTCCCTGACTGGAGCATTTTGCCACTGGAGCTTCAGGTTTGAAATAGTCAGATGCATTGCGATTATTGACTGACTGACGCCAAGGCAAGCTCTACAGGCAACTTATGCAGTTGATTGAATGATGTTGCATGATTCAATGTGGCAATGTGTGTGTGTGTGTGCAGGGCATTGTCATCCTGGTACAATGAGCAGCAGCTGTGGAGGCAGCTGGTCAAACGTGTAATGGACCAGGATTGGAGCTGGGCCAATCCTGCCCTTGACTACATTGAGCTGTATTACAAGGCCCTCAAGAGCTGAAAGGGGCTGCTTCAGCAGCTGTCAGTGATAATTTCATATAAATATATACCTTCACAGCACAAGATATTTCACAGCACAGCTTAGCAGTTGACATTGGCTGAGTAAGCCATATTTATGTCAGAACTCAACAAGCAAGCTTGTAGAATTTGCAAACAGTCCATGTAGGCTAGAAGTTGCAAATACAGAAAAGGCTTAGCAAGTTAGAAGAGTATTACGTCTTGGCTGATATGTTACGCATGACAGTAGCCATACTCAGTGCGGATGTGGGTGCCAAGCAGAGCAGTTGTTGAGCACTTGCATGCACACAAAGTATATGTCCTTCAGAGCAACTGACGCCATGTTCAACAAGGGAAGGGCAATAAATGCTCACAATCCTGTGTCAGTAGCCACTCCTCTGATAGCATTGCAAAGACAGCGTGCAATAAGCAACAAAGTGCAGCTATCACAACCATATCTGCATTCTAAGTGCCATCATTGTATCCCGTAGCATGTGGAACGCCATGATCACCATCATAAATAACAAGCACACTCTCAAGCCTTGTGATCACACGTCCAAAGCTTGACGGCTTTGCACATCAGTGCTGCCAAATTTGTGCTGGCGTGACGAGAGCTGCAGGGACAATGCACATTGATCACACTGAGGTGCCAGAATGACTTTTGCCTCCTTGCAATAGCTGTTGTTGTAGCAGCCAGGGCAAAGCCTGTTTGTGATATGCCAGCTACAAGTTGACATGCCTTACTGTGCTCCCTCCAGTGCTCAGTATCCAAACGGTCCCAGCATAGGTCCAACAGCTCAAATGTATGAGATGATGCCTCCAGGACTTGTATGGCCTGATCTTCAGTCCTATCTTCGGTCCCATTGCAGATCTGAAGTTCATCCTGTGTCCTGCAATTGTCCTGCCCTCTGCAGCCATTGTCATTTGTCCATGCAGTGTCTGGGTGGGAATCACAGCTATGTGGTGCAGCAGCCATGCCATGCTATGCCTTCAGTCCCAGACATTCTGGTCCAGTGTCTCAGCAGGCTCCCCAAATATCAACTTCCAAGTATACTCAAACACCATGCCCTTGTCCCAAGAGCTCAGCTCAACGCTGTCTGCCAGCCAAGAGAGGCACTCATGGTAGAAGGCTCTAGGGTGTGCAAGAACCCTATGCTTCTGCACCACAAATTGGCCGCCCCCTTGCACATGCAATTCGTCTGGCAGGGGTCCCAATTCATGCCCTAGCAGCTGCTGCCATGCTGTCGTGATGCCATGGGCTGCCTTGTGATGGTAGTCATTCTTGTTTAGATGCCGGACGTGCTGGCTGAGATGTATATGCCACAGGAATCCGGCTCGGTTGAGGCTTGCAAAGCCTGGGATGGTGTTCCACTGTATCAACTGCACATCTGCATCCTGCAACCAGAGAAAAAGGTGTAGGATTTACTTTGGGTTGAGGGTGTAAAACAGATCTTTCAGTGCACTGCAGTGCAATCTAGCTGTAACCTGTGCTGCAGCCAAATTGAACACAGACGCAAGGAACAATGCCGAAATGAAGGCTGCAGGCAGGACCATTCAGGAAGCTTGTATGTCAGTAAGGCTTCAAGGAGTTGAGCTTGCCGTGTACAGCATGACACTGAGTTGACAAAAAAGGTCATGGAACAGGGCCTGAGCAGACGGGAATGAGTGCCTCCAACATGATGCCCAAACACAAGCGGCAGGCAGGAGTCAAGTACATCAAGTACATCACATTCCTACACATCACATTCCTACATGAGCAGGGACACACTAGAATGTATGAATGCACCGTTCAAAGAAGCAGGTGTGCTGCTGCAAGGGCTGTGGGTGCTATCTGGTGTGAGCAGATGCTATGGGCATGTCTTTACAGTAAGCTGTGAAGCACAACCCCGAGAAGTTGTGTGTGAGCAGGAGCTGGAGAACCACAGCGTTTGTTTGTTGAGTTTACCTTATCAAACCCTGCATCGCAACGATGCGCATGAATGAACGCCATGTGTTCTGGCAGGCAGTCGTAGTAATCCACTATAAACTGTAGGTATGCTGCTGCCTCGTTTCCATTGTGCACAGGTGTGTGATGGGTGGCTGAGCTGTCACGGGTGTTGTACACCACAAATGGCATCACACCTGCGAGGTACAGTGCCATCCAGGATACATCCTCTTCATACCTGCAGGATACATCTCAGACTTTGGCTTATGTTCAGGCAAGGAAGACCTCATACCCTGCTCTTCAGCAGCTACAGCATCATGCACAGCAAGCTCGAGGCGTAGTTCAGCTTGTCAGAACGCATTTGGACTGCAGTGTGGTCTCAGGCAGGATGTACACTACAATACACTGTAGGTTGAACCTGGCAGCAATCAATAGACTGTCCCGTCCGACGTCCTCTGAGCCCCACCAAATGCCGTCAAGACATCTCATCTGCAACCAGCGTTGCCGTTTATATCACTTGTTGTGTAGCCACTGTGCAGCTATCTTGTACTACTGTTATACACAGGTAGATTTTATGACGAGGTTCCTCTCACCTGCTGATCATTGCATAATGCACAGAGGAATTTCGCGCACGCCGCAACATAGATCGCCATCGATCGGCCACCAAAAAACCCCATGACGCGTTACCTCAGCTGCACGGGATCACGACGGGGTGCAGCTACCTGGCGCGTCAACGGCCTTTAGGTTAAATGGCATCATTTTAAGGTGCTGAACGGCTTGCATCTGGACTGAGTGAGCCCGGCACGCGCTGCAGGCACAGATCCTCTTGCGCGGTGTTTTCAGAAGTACATGCCCTACAGTCGTAATTACGTAACACGAGGAGCGCGTTCCTCACTTGCTGTCAACTTGCTTTGCATGGCAGACATTGTATACGCCGAGAGACACTGCACGCATTTGTAAACATCACGTGCTGAATGGTCAGCTGCACAGGGTGCAGCCCTGCTACTCGGGCAATTTGGTCAGTGCGCATGCGCATGTGCAGATCCGACATGACAGTTTTAGGAAACCTCACTTGAGTTGTATTAGATACATCGTGTGCTGCTTATCATCATATGGTGATGCATGGTCATGAGATGGTATCAAGAGCGAGGCACTCCTGCCAGCACATGTTCACTGCCACAATGAGGACCGACATTCACATCACAACAGCAGATGCACCAGTGGATAAACCTGAAACTGCATGAAAAGAACCAGCAGGCAACAGTGCTGTTGAAATTTTTCCTAGATGAACACAGTGACAACATCGAGATACACTTTGTTCTGGCAGGCCATGACATTGCAGGGTCCAATGTTGATTGTCCTGACAACAATGAATCAAACAGCATGACTTGCAAGCCCAATCGGGCTCGTGCAATTGCAAAAACCATGGAAAATCAGCTCAGTGCCTGCTCGCATGTGTCAGAAACAAATCACTAAGAGAATGATAGCTGTCATCGCAATCACGTCATTCAGCTAAGCCTGTTGGCAGTTCAAATGTGCACACTTCATGTGGCAAAAATGATCAACAGCGCATTTTGGTGGATGGTTCCTGCAAGTGGGCGCTACTAACAAAATACTCAAATGCACACAACACTCAGCCCTACGTGTATGCTTGTCTGTTGGTACAAGCAAGTGTTGTCTACAGTTCTGTTAGATCTCAGTTGCAAATTGCTTTATGTATCATTTGTTTTTCTCTGGCCAGTTGACAATGCGGTGAGCCACTCCTGTCAGCACACTCAATGTGCATTGCTCAGTGCCACACAACTTCAATCTTGGGCAATACTCTGGCTGCAACTTCCTGTGAGCTGGCTTTCAACTGACAACTCAGTCAAGCTGCAGCTGCAGCTTCAATCTTGCATTGCACTGATGACTGGACACAGACACGCGACATTGACTGTCATCACTGCTTAACAGCTCATAGACAGTCTTTGGGGTCATGATCAAGAGAACTTTCTTGACCATGCACTGCAGGTGAGGACAGAGTCTTGTGCCATTTGGAGTGGTACTGCTGTCATGACCATGCTGTGATTGAGCCGCAGCAATGTTGTGAATCCTCTGCTTGTCTGTATGGCACGCTTTGAGCAGACTGACACTGTAGCTGTGGATCAGCTGGGAGGCTGTTGGAATCAGTGGACTCGGCAGAATGCCTAAAGTTGCTGGCATGCGTGGTTCTTGCGTGTTGCATACAATCAGCACTTCCCCGGACAGCTCAGGAAAGTAAGGTCTTTGCCTTTTTGTATCAGTGCAGCATGATGCTGACAACCAAGGAGTTGCATCAGCAGTTTCAGCTCCAGATGTTCTGATCCAGGACAGCAGCAGCCTCGCCAAAGATGTTTTTCCAGGTATACTCAAACACCATGCCTTTGTCCCAGGGACTCAAGTCAAGGCTCTCATCAAGCCATGTGAGGCACTCCTGATAGAAGCTTCTAGAATGAGCCAGAACCCTTTCCCGCCGAACCAGGAACTGACCACCGCCATTGACATACAGCTCGTCGGGCAGAGGACCCAATTCGGCGCCAAAAAGCTGATCCCAGGCTACAGTGACAGCTCGCGCTGCTTGTTTGTGATAGTCAGTTTGCAGCTGTTGCTGCTCTGTTTGCTTGTGCCTGCTGTGTTGACTAATGATGATGTGCCATACGAGATTGCTGCGATTGAGGCTAGCAAAGCCCGCAGTTGACCTCCAGTTGACAAGCTGCAAGTCTTTGTCCTGCAGCAGCAGCAGCAGAGAATCAAAGGCAGGGCAGTACATACCATGCACTAGATGTTTGCACAAGTCACGCAACACGATGCACAGTTCATATACATTGACAAGCTGCCCATGTTGACATGTATACATGTTCAGTATGTGATACCACATGCAGCAGTGGCAGGACCGATGGGCTTGGCAGTGCTGCAAATCTATAACATAAGAGCATACATACAGCAGGATGTTCAAGCCCCAGTTCACGCTCTTAGCAAAACATGCATTCACCACTGCAGATTGATTCACTGATTTAGTTCACTGAATCAAATCTGGTCTGCAATGCTCACCATGTCAAAATCTGGGGCAACCTTCATGTCACGTCGGTGGGCGTGTATGAAGGCGATGTATGCTGGCAAGCAGTCGTAGTAGTCAACTATAAATTGTAGGTATGCTGCTGCCTCATTGCCGTTGTGCACGGGTGTGTAATGCGTTGCAGAGCTATCTTTGGTGTTGTAGACCACAAAAGGCATGATGCCTTGCAAATGCGTGGCCATCCAGGACACGTCCTCCTCGTATCTGCAAAGGTGTTCAGGCAATTCAGATCACCTTCCAAAGAACAGAGCGTTGCTGAGCAGATCATACTTGAGTGAGGCCAAAGGTGACCAGCAAGCATATCAGGGCTGACCTAGCTGCAACAATCAGACTGTCTTCTCCTATGCTGTGGGGTCCCCACCAACGTCCTTTCATGCAACGTGTCTGCAGAACATGGGGTGGTTCGAGAGCGCTCCTAAAAATACAACAACCCAGCCAACCTGTGCTCTCGCTATCGCTGCAGCCAGAGTGCGCACCTGACTACCTTTGACTTGTAGCAGAAAGGACAAGGCAGTCAACACGACCGCCAGACGCGCTATAAGTAAGCCCATCAATGTTCTAGGGCTGCTGTCGGACTGCAAGCTGCAGCTGCCGAGTCCAGCTTTCGCGCCAGCCGTGCAAACTTCATCACTGCCGAACGATGTAGACTACGGTAAAGAAGCACACCTTGCAAAGTTCCTCCACTTGTGTACGTGGGGGTGCAGTTACATGCCCGTCTTTATGCAGGCAAGCTGCACTTGTAAAATGCATGGTTTGACGATATCCTCATCGATGACTCATAAGCTTTCACGTGCAGGATGTCAGAGAGTCCTCAAGTAGCGCGATGACGCCCGAATCGGGCACAAGCGACACCACACAGTACCTACTGCTTACACCACAGAAACTGTTTACTGGCAGCAAGAAAGAGCTTCTTGCAGTTTTGAAAAAGGTAGACCCGACAGGCTTGCGCCTCCAACACTGCCAGAACTGCGAATGGCGCTGCACAAGATTGCCTTCAGCCAGAATCCTGCGCTGAAGGCACCGCTGCGAAGAGCAACGGATCACTTCTAAAGCAGTCAGGTGACCAAGCTCTCCCTCCAAAGACCTCCACAGCCTGTAGCACCGCACCTTCTACACCGGTCACTCGATCACCACACGCGTTCTCGGTCGAGAGACCTGCACAGCAGGAGTCAGCAGACAGTCAAATACCAAGCACTTCTTCACCAAAGCATCATGAGCTGGAGCAACTGAAGCAACTGGCTGAGGCGTTTGCAGCCTCACGTGCTTTGCAAATATATCCAAGCCACTGCAATTGCAAGCTGATGATGCTTTACATTGTATGCTGACCATGCCACCATCAATGCACGTGTTTGGTATTGTACGCTTTACCCGCCTGATAGGCACTCAGTGAAAAATGGCTCGGAATGGCTATCTTGCATGTGAACATTGTGCATTGTGCTACATGCTGATGTATGCTTCGCATAATAGGCAATTGGTAAGTACTCAGCCACAGAAGATTACAAAAGGAATTTCCAGCAGACTTTGCAAGGCAGACTTTGCACCATAGCTGGAGCGACAGGGGTTGCAATCATACCAGCAAATGATTGTTTTCAAGAATCATGAACCCGATTTTTAGCTGAAATGAAATGGGTCACAGTCGCAATCATGAATACAAGGAGACACTAGTGTCATTGTACTCATCACTGCAGAACCTATTGTCAACATCACATATAAATCATCAATGTTACCACCAAATAGGTCCTCTCCTTGTACTGACGCTGATGACTAATGGAAGTCTGGCTGCCATGATAGTTTTCTTATTGAGGAATATGTTTGCTACAACACCAAATCCAGCTCAAATCACAGCCAGCTCAAACCACCACGGTGATGGGTGCCATCAAGGTGGGTGTGGGGGGGTTGCCAGACACCAGCAGGGAGCTGTCAAACTCAGCCCGCAGAGCTCCATCAGGGTAGGGCATTGTGTGAATCTGCAATCCATACATCAATCAGATGTACACAGATTCGTGTACCTGCTTTGTAGTCTACATCTCATAAGCACCACCTTGCAGTCTAGATCTCACAAGCACCACAACAGCTGAACAAGCATACTAAGAGTAGTGAAAGGACAATTTGAGATGCCTCACAATGGCATAACACTGATGAGTAAATTGCTCACAACAACCTGCAATGCACCATGCTTGAAAGCAAAGAATGGTTGTTGAACAGCAGACATCTTGACTACACCTTGACTACACAAAACATGACAGACATGCTGCTACACTGCTGCCATGTTAAATATACAGCAATATCAAAACAATCAGGAAAAGTGAGTGATGCTTGTGTCTTCACGCAAGAATCTGAGCTGACAGTTCATGAACTTGCGTAATGACTGCAACACCGTGTGTGACATTTGATCACTGTGGATTCTAAAGCTAGGCCTACCTGAGCGTATGCGCGCCCTTGCTGCACATACTCACTGAGTACTGTGGGAACATCAACATTGGTGAAGCCAGGCAGCACTTCCAGGGGTCCCACAAACTCAGCAGGTGTGACAGTCGCTGCTGCTATCAAACCAGAAGTGGTAGATCCAGGAATAGGGTCAAACTGGGCTTGGAAAAGGGGAATTGCTACAGACCCATTCATGCTGCTGGTTGCAGGGAGATGAATATGAGCCACAAGCAGCTCAGTGACGCTGTCAGCGGCCAGTTGGTAGGTGATGTTGTTGCTGTCCGTGTTGAAACTGACCAGAAGGAAGGCTTCGCCGACACTGGGGTCGTTGATGGGAGGGAGGCTGCCTGCGGTAAGTGATGACTGCAATTGCCACATAAATCCACATGGATCAGCTCATGCACATGTGCAGCACCCGCGACTGACAGCATCGCAGGGCCCACACATCGCGTGCATCGTGCATCGGCATGCACACGCATATGCGCACATCATGTACAATCGGCGTGTTCTACAGAATGTCCGCTCAGCTTGCTTGTGTTCAGCAGTCATATCCATGTAAAAAATGCAAATAGGGACGGACAGTATCGTGCGAATACCTGTAATTACAGGGTTATTCCTTATAAGGGTAAGGTTGTACGTCGTGGTTCCGCTTTGCGCGCAAACGGCGGACAAAGCGCACAGACTGAAAAGAAGTGCAATGCATTGCTTCATGGTGCAAAGTTTGTGAAAGTTGGCAGCGAAGCGCGATTTGTGGCACAAGCTGTGCTTTCAATGAATGCTAGCTGTACTCGAGACCCGCCAGCAAAATTGTGCACCAAGGCAGTGTAAGCACGCAAGTGCACAAGACAGTGAAGCCTATCTACTCTTCTGAAATGTTGCTGAGTGCTTGATGTACTCAAGGCCAAAAGGCTTGCTGATGGCATGCCTGACCACGTCAAAAGGGATTCTGATGGGGCTCTTGGATAATACAGGACAGGTAAGTCATCTATTATGGCACACGTGCATGATCACTTGACCGGCATGTGATTGAACAAAAATTGACATAATAGCATTAGTCACTGAATGCGCTTTGCAGTTCAGCATCTCAATACTTGGCGGGTTCGCATCACCTATCATAGTATGTACAAGTTTGGATTGCAGACCAACCCAATGCATCATGTGACCAGTCTTGTTTCGTCCTGTCTCACAGTCTGCCAAGCTTGAGTGGCAAGATCTTGGGCTGATCAAATTGCCAAGCTTGAGTGGCAAGATCTTGGGCTGATCAAATGGTGTATCCCCAAGGGCCCATAAGATATTGCAGTCAGCTCAGCTATCAGCCTGTTTGGGCAACATATACTATAGTGGGTACACACCCCATATAATCTACTAGAAGTTCTTCTGCGATTACCGTAGATGCATGTATATGTAAGTTTTTGCCTACAAAACTTGGACCTTGTCGTGGCCCAGAACAGCATTGAATGACTTGTTTCATTCAACCTCAGCACTCTCAGAATTTATCATCTGCCTGATGAGTCCTAAAGACAGAAAATGTAAATTGATTGATTGATTGAAAGAAGCGGAAGTATGCGAACTTCTGATAAGCAGTCGAACGAAAATGTGCTAGGCCCTGATGCGCTGTAGTAGGGAAGGTGACGTCTATTCGTTCCTGTGAGATGCCCATCATGAATGGCGATGTGTCACTTGAGGTGTAGGAATTTTTGAGAGGACGTACAGGCTTACCCCGGCTGAGTGATCTCGCAAACACACCACCATGTCCTTCACCACCTCCGACGCGAGCTCGCCAGATTGCTCGCTTGCAAGCTATAGTCACAGAATCAACGACGATAGTAAGTCAATTGCATTGATTGTCGTGACGCCCATACACAGGCAACTGGGTGTCAACACGTCGTGCTCTGCAGGTGAATACGACTGGTGTATTGTCCCAGAGTCTGGTTACGATGTTATCGTGTTTGCTGGAATTGCAGTGCTTGTTGCCTGCTGCTTCCGCGGCAAATTTTCCAACCTTATGATCCTGATAGCAGGTATGAACGAAGCTGCTGCCACTGCGGTAACACCCTGCAGGCAGGGGTCACATTGAGTTGTGCCCACAGGCGGAGTTCTGCAAGGCTTCATGTTCCCATTCAACCTAGGCAGGCTGGGCAACGGCATCACCTGGTGGCTTGGCATATCACCTTACGAGCTTTTCTTCTACATCTTCCTGCCACCCCTGCTTTGTGACTCAGCTGTCAGAATAGACTTCTTCCTCTTCAAGCAGGTACAGCCAAAGCTGCTGCATACACACTGAATGCTGGCACATGCTGTTCCCCATTCCCTGGGAGAACGCCTGGTCATGATGTTGTCATTTTACAGGTGGCAGCACCCGTGATCATTCTGGCGTTTCTTGTGGTGGCTGGCAGTTGCGCCCTCATGATCCCAGTCATGCTGTATGTCTTTCAGCTGCACAGCAAAGGCTGGACGTGGCAGTATGCTGCCCTATTTGGCTCTATGCTTGCCTCCACTGATGCTGTGGCCATCATAGCCACAATGAAGTCAAGTAAGCTGCCTTCCTGCCCTCTTATCTAAAAAAAGCCCCCAAAGCCCATCCACTGCAACATCCAGCCACTGCTCAGCTTTTGCCTTGACATGTCTACTTCTGCGGCTGTGGTGCACGGTCTGTCTGTCCGGTGTTTGATTGTTGTGGTATGTTGGACCACATGTCAGTCAGCCTGCCATCCATCAGGCATCAAGGCGATGCATACAGTGCTCTGCAGCAGCGTCCAAGACTGCTCAAGCAGCTGACCTTTGTTAGCATAAGTTCACCATCTTTTCAACAGTAGCAACCCCTACTGACGGTGGAAACATGCTCATACACAAGGTCCAGCAGCAGCCACAGCAGCAGCAGCAGCTTCACGAGCAGCACACACAGAAGCATCTGAGTTCTCCGGATGCTTCTCTAAGACAGCAGGATTTAGAAGCCGAGCATTGCAAGCATCAGCAGAAGCAACAGCAGCAGAATCAGCAGTCAGAAATACTGGCAGTTCAAGCAGACTCAATGCACCAGAGCTTTTCCTGCCAGGAAGCATGTGTGGGCATTGGCTGTGTCGCGTCATCTGCATTTTCTGGCCGGCTTGCGCCATGCATCAGCATCCAAGGAGCTGTTGCCTGGTTCAAGACTGCTGGAAAGACTAGCATCAATTGTGTTGTAAATGGCTATGCAGAAACATCAGAGGGTGATGACTAGGGCAATCTTGTTTGAGATTTTCTTCACAGCATTGCTGTGCATAGTGGCATGGCAGCCCAGCACACCCCACCGAGCCCAGCCCAGCCCAGCCCAGCCCAGCCTAGCCCAGCCCAGCCCAGCCCAGCCCAGCCCAGCCCAGCCCACCCCCAGACAGCACAGTACAGCACAGCACAGCACACCACACCCCCAGCACAGCCCAGCACAGCACAGCACAGCAGCAAGACCAGCCGTACAGCACATGCATCGTTTGAATGATGCTGGCGCAGGTCAGCGATCTCTTGTGCTTTGCAGGTGCGGGTCCAAAACGGTTGCGAACCATCTTGGAGGGCGAGTCCCTGCTGAATGACGCCTCATCTATCACACTCTTCATCGTCTTCCTGGAGCAGGTGCAGTCCTATGAGGCGGGTGAAACAGCAGAATCCGGCGGCAAGGTTCTGGGCACCATTGTCAAAAACATCGTTGTCCTTGCAGTTGGTGAGTCAAGCGCCACAGCAGTAAGTCAAGCGCCACAGCATCTTTCCAAAGGATCTGGCAAACCCCAACAGCCACCGTACATGCTTTGCTCAAACGCTGTCTGGTGACGGCTGCTTCCAGGCTGGTGCTACATCACTCCTCGCTTGTGTCACCCAGTGCACATATATGAACACACAAAGGCCATTGCATCCTGTCTGTTGTCATGAAAAACTCTGTGCTGTGGCTCCGGGCTGCCGCCTTATGAGGCACCCGTTATGATTGCTGAAAAGCATAATCTTTTCTTTTCTTTCTTTCTGTGTGCTGTATTACTGCTCAGGAGCTGACCAGGCAACCTTTCTGCAGTCGCATGTCTGATTGACAAATGCCCATCGTGCCCATCTTGACCATGAGCAAACAAGCGAGTACCCAGCAGCTGTGTTGTCGCATTTCTCCCTTTTGGGGATGTTGATAGCATCACAGACTGATCATTGGCTGACAAGGCGAGTTGCTGCATTACAGGTGGCTTTGCCATTGGGTTAGGTTTTGGTTTTGGTGTCCAAGTCATGATGAAATGGCTGAGACGGCAGGGAGCGACTTCTGACCAGCAGGTATTCCTCTGCCTAGTATGGATGTGGCCACTATGTCTACCACATCCGCCAGCACGTCTACTACACTGGCTAACATGTCTAGCACATGGCCAACAGCTACATAGTCTGCATCTGCAAGGGGTTCGATCTTCACTGACAGCATATGCAAGATGTTTGGGGCGTGTTTGAAGAGCATGTCTATGTGTGTTGTGTTCAATTGCATCCACTGTACACTGGCGGTATATCATGCACACAGGTTTGAGTTGTGATGGGAAAGTTGCTTTGCTGCTGCAGCACTGTGCAAGCTGTATGATCCTGTCTGGATGAAAGATGTGCTGAGATGGACAGTCTGGAGGCACAAACGCTACTGTGGTAGTGAATGGTTTTGGCAAAAAAATGGCACTTGGTGATTGCATTGTGGCTGCTCACAAATGCCTATTTGATTCTTGGAAAGTACCTGTTCAGTGAACTTGTCTTGTGCAAAAAAGCACACCAGGCAAAAAATCGGTAATTTTGTTTCAACAAAAACCCATCAGGAAATCCATCAAAATCAGAAGATTCAAACAACATGAAACATTTTGTGGTGCAGTTGGCCCTGACCTTGGCAGGAGCTTACCTGTCCTTCTACGTGGCAAACGGCCCCTGCGAGTTCTCAGGCGAGCCCCCTTTCAAGCACTGCCTGCTTCTATTCGTCTTTACTCTGCTGCCCTTGTGTGCTCTGATCATGCCTACAGACTCATTTGAGCATCACAGCATCAGCCTCATGACCTTGTCATCACACTTGAGACAGGCTTTTGGAAGTTTGAGTGCATAATACAGCACAAGCAGAATGCACAATCTCTCAGCTGTCTTGGCCTCAGCAGAAGCTGCATCACATTGCTGCTGCTGCTGCTGCTGCTGCTTCTGCCTCTGCTCCTGCTGCTGCTGCTGCTGCTGCTGCTGTGAGTTGCTCAGATGAGCTGACTTTTTTCAGGTGTGATTGCGGTGGCAGTGTATGGTCTGTATGGAGCTGCGACCAATAAATGGGATATCTCCTTGAAAATTGAGGCACACGGCGCATTCGATGCTTTCTGGGAGACCATGGCCTTCATTGTCAACGGCATCATCTTCTTCTATTCTGGCGTGGCTTGCATCAACTTCATTGTCAGGTATGTTTTGACAGATCCGGCTGGCTGTTTGGTAAACTCTGTTGAGTGTTGGGGACCCGTGGACATGTTTTGAGTGCATGGGACGCTTGTGCTGCTGCAACCTGCATTTGTGCTCAGGATGCTAGCAAGTGCCTTCAACTTTGCAGACAGTTTACATGTATGATGTAGCTGAGGCAAGCAAGCAAGCAAAGCAGTTTTGATTTCAGGCTAGGCCCCAGCTGGTGACGGCTACTGCTCTGGGTGTCAGACAGTGGTACAGCAGAATTCATACTGTTTATGCAGTGGTACAGCCGTGAGTCACAGCGAACACCTTGCCGCCAGTCTCATCTTCCTGCTTGATTGGTCAATTCGTCAGTCTCACAACAACTTCCTTGCTCTAGTGCTTGTCACTGAATCAAGAAGTCTCTAGGAGGTCTAGAGTCTGGTTCAGATCTAGCCCGTGTTGCTGGCTGACCCTAATTGCAGGACTTCCAGCAGGTCCTAAACCCTAAACCCTATACGATAAACCCCATACCCCTTCCTGGTTGCAGGTCTTCCAGTAGCCTGTACGCTGACAACAGCTTGAGTGTGGCTGCCTCCGCCCTGTGGAGGCTGCCTCTGGTCTACCTCGTGCTCAACATCATCAGAATTGCTGCAATTATGGGTGAGCAACTCTGCAGCAACTGCAGAATTTGCCTGCAATACATCCCACTGTCAAACTTGCCTTCAGCACCAGGTGCTCAACATCATCATGACTGCTGCAATCTTGAGCGAGCAACTCTAGACATAACCACAGTTGAATTTCCTGGGCTTGCTTAGCCAACAGACATCAAGTGCATGTAGCGCAAGTCAGCTCCCTCCAGACAGGCTTGTTCTGACTTGTAAGCAACTTGGCAGCAACTATAGTATGTCCCGGCAACACATCCTCCTGGCAATTTGCTGTCATTCAGCTGTGACTGCTGCTCTTTGCGCTGAGTTTTCTGAGTTACTGAAGGAAAGAGGATGAAATATGCAGGTCCAGTAAGGGTTTTGTCAATTCTGCCAACTCAAGTATCTAAATATGAGGACCAATTTTGTGAGTTGCCAACTGAATTCTAATATCAGCATGCCGTGGGGATTGCACAACACCTCGTGTCACGCTCACAAGTGAGCAAAGATTCACAAAGCGTGCAGATCTGCAACGCTGTGCAGTGATTGTGTCAAGAGTGTTGTAAGATGACTACCCAGTACCAAGCGTAACTGTAGGCCTAAGCGTACGCAGCAGCAACCAGGTATGGGTGTGGCTTGGATGCGCCAAATCACAAGAGAAGATGTCTTTGAAAAAGGTGTTTGTGGCCAGTCTGGCATGCAGCTGCTGATGCAGCTGCTGCTTGCTTGTGCAGGGTTCAGGCCTTTGTACAAGGTGTTGAGGAGGGACATGAATTCAAGGGAAACCTTGTTTGCCGGGCTGGCTGGACTCAGAGGCTCGGTGTCCCTCATTCTGGCTCAAGCAGTGATCACAGAAGACAAGGGCGGCGATAGCACCAGTCAGGTAGGAAAAACAATTCGTGAAGAAATGGAAAAAAGTAGAGGATGCAGACATGAATCTACTAAGCTTTGTATCGAGGTTGCCCATCACATCATGTGAATACGTCTGTGTGTGAATCTGTGCATGTGCACATGTATGTATATGCATATGCATATGTATGCACACTAGATACATTGTACATGTGTACATACATTCTCGTATATAAACAAATATAATAATACGCCCATGTACCTGCACCTGTGTGTATACTTACCTAGACACGTTTCTCATGTCCATGGATCGGCCAGGCTTCTACAAACAGCAATTTTAAGCAAAGCTCTTGATCCAGGCAGCCAGCATAGCATTTGTATGCATCCAAATGCAGGTGGTCAAGGCTGAGATGGTGCTGTGGACTGCTGGCTTTGTGCTGCTGACCCTGGTCATCAATGCGCCCTTGCTTCCCATGGTCTTGCGACTCACCGGTCTCAACAAAGGTTTTGTTTCCATGCTTTTACGTAACAATTAGTAAAGGCTGAGTTGGCTTTGCAATTTGCCCCTGTGTTTCTGTCTAAATATTATCCTGACTTCTTAAAACACCCTTTGTGCTTGAAGTTTGGCACTGATGCCAGGAGTGGCTGTGTGGGCACCAGACACAGACTGTGTGTCTGTGTGTGTGAGTGTGATACATGCTTGTTTGCAACATGGCATGTCTGCTGCTATATTGCATATTTGCTGTTTATCTGTATCTGTAGCCTTGTGGGGTTGTAAATGTTTACTTCTAGAGAGAGACTCGCTTTTGAGTTTGTCAGAGGTGACAGACTCTGGGGCCTGCAGATTTGAATTTTGTTTCTTTCTCTCTTACTTTTCTATTGTCCTGACTCTTCTTCCTGGCAATTTCCCTGGATGTCATATGCATTTGCACCTGTTTGCTGGATCTTGGCTTATCCAATATTCAAGCAGTATTGCGGTGCTGTTCTGCATGTGTCAAGCATCCCCACTGTCAAAGATCCTCATGTTGGCATGTAGTCATTAAGAGAAAGACATGTGTTGAGCGTGTGAGCAAGCCAGTGTGTGAGTGAACGAGTGAGTGAGCGAGGAGTGCATGAATGCAGTGCTGCCTGTGAGGATCAGGATGAGGCGCAAGGCTGTCAAAGCTGTGGTCATGCACACCAAGGACTCCATCCAGCACCTGAAAGACGATGATGATGAAATGCTGCGAGGTAAGCAAGTCAGTTGTTGCAAGCCCCCTTGCTTGAAAGCATCAAAGTCACGTCTGGCCATGTCATATGTCCCCTCTGTACGTCACCAGCTCGTAGAAGCTGGAGTCTTTCCAATCGCCTATGCTCAAATCACATTGCGTATGAGTAATGCGACACAGGGTGTGTGATGCAATTCCTGCTGCAGCTGCTGTCTGATTCAATCCCCAACCTGTTGTGCCCTGCTTTTCTGACACATGACCGTAATGCTGTGCCAGAACCTTGTCACACGAATCTGTGCAGGCGTTGATTGGAAAGTCGTCGGCAAGTACTGTGACGTCAGCAGGTCCTACAAGACCTTCCAAAACCCTAATGATGAGTCGACCTCCGCACCTAAAACGTGGCGTGCTACATTCCTGCATCTGCTCACCTTGCCCGGGAAGCTTTGGCGCACTGTGTCAGGGCGGGAGAAGGACATGAAGCTCGGCAAGAACTTTCGTGAAGGTGCGTGCTTTAGTTTTTACATACAGCCTTTCATTTTCATTGTACGTCTCGTTGCACTGAAGTGGTTACAACATGCCTGTATGAATGGCTGTTCCAGCACCTCCTCCTCCTCCTCCTCCTCCTCCTCCTCCTCCTCCTCCTCCTGTGCAGCAACATTTCACGTGACGACATCTAGACATGCTCAGAGGCAGCATCTGTTGCTGCCCATTTCATGCATTCAGATAGCTCAAAGCGGCAGTGAAGAGTTGCAGACACTGCCCCTTTGGCTTGCAGGCTCAGATTGGGGCCATGACCCAGAGCGATACTTTGGGCATGTCACAGTGCGTGTAGACCCAGGAGAAGAAGAAGAAGAAGAAACGCCTTTCAGTCGCTCTGGACCAGCAGACCGAGACCTTGACGATGATGACTACGACGATGACAACATCTCTGGGGTGAGCGGAAGCTATGAGGACAATGATGAGGTGCCATTTGGGCCCTCAAGGGCTGTTCCTGGTGAAGGCAAGGGCCAGTCTAAGAGCCTTGAGATTTTTAGGAGAGCTGCATCCCATGCAAGCTACCCTGACGTAGATATTGAGCAAGGTACACGTTGTCATCATGCTGACCAAGCATGCATGCTCTGCTTCAGCAACAACAACCTCTTCATAGTTCATGATCTGCTGCACTGTACAAAGCGTTGAAAACTGTGGTTGTTGTGTAGTGAACCTGTGCTTTGGCCATGCCATGACAGCTGTTTACATCCTTGAAAACACTCTCCCAGCAGTCATGGGCATTGTACATGTGACATGCCTGCTTACTTTTTTGCATCACACCTTGCAATGTTTCTTTTTCTCATCTTATCCAAAAACACATTTTTGGGGGCAGCAGGCAGTGGCTCTTGTTGTTGTGCTGGTGCAGGCAAGCACTCCTTGGATGCTGCTGCGGCAAGGCTGAGCCCAGTGAGGAGTAATGATGACAGTGTCATGTCGCAACAGAGCAATGTGTCATCCACCACCAGTCGCCGCCGCAGGTCTTCAGCCCGCCGCAGCTTCAGCAGAAGCATGGGTGGTGGAGAAGGCAGGGATGTCATTTGGGTCAATGGCCGACCACTCGCCATGCCCACAGCAGCTGCACAGAACTTCACATCTCCTCCTCAGCAATCCACCAACCTCAACAACCCCACTCAGGGATTCACTGGGAATGATGATGCCATCAATTTCTCCCTGCCAAAGCATATACAGAATGCCATGGGCAGCGGTGAAAGCCCCTCTGCTGATGAATTGCAAGAGCTGGCAGCCAATGCCCCGACCCCGCATAAGTTCACATCGGTTACGGCTAACCCCCTGCTGGACCAGATCAAACCCTTGCCTAGATCAGGACAGGGTCCAGCCTGGCATGCCCATGGGGGTGTTTCTACCGATCCTGTTGTGGCAGAGGAGAGTGTCTCACAGCCAAAGGGTGCTCATACTGAAGAGGATCCGGCTCAGACTGTCACAGCTGGCCTTGGCGCTAAGTTTAAAGCTCAGCTGGCAGCCTTGCGAGCAGAGACAGCACCACAACAAGAGGTTGAGATGACAACTGCATCACAAGGTCAGTCACAGCCACCTACAGAGCCTGAACAGACAGCGCAACAGGCAGAGGCACAGCACCAGAAGCCATATGGCATTGGACTGGTCAGCCCACCGGACTCTGTTCAAGGCGATGATGCAGACTCTGATCCAGGGGCTTCTGCTTCAGAGATGACCTGGTCTGCTGGCATGGGGCAAGATTTGGGACGGCAGCTGCAAGCTAGACTAGCTGGTGCTAGAAAACCCCCCGGCATAGCTAAGCCTCCTGTTCACAGAGGCAAGCCCACGTCTGAGCAGACTTGGTCAGCTGGTATGGGGGCTGGAATGGGAGCTCAGCTGCGACAACAGCTAGCCCAGCTCCGGGCAGCAGGCAGAAAGGATGCGGGATCCAGTGCAGAGGCAGCACAAGGCCTTAGCAGGCCTTCTGCTGGCCCTCGAGATGCTGACAAATTTCCTGCTCAGCCTACTCGTGTGCCGTGGACAGCGCCAGTGCCGGAGTCCAATGAGCAGACCTGGACAGATAGCCTTGGCAGACGGATGCGGCAACAGCTGGCAGGCATTCGAGGTCTGGGCAGCGATTCGTCGGTGCCGCTTCCAACCGCCCAGCAGCGTCCTTCTGTGTTTGACTTGTTCGCAGACCAGCCGTTTCAGGACAAGCCGACATGGTCGGCGGGCATAGGTGAGAAGATGAGGAGGCAGCTTGAGGAAATGCGCAAACGGGATGTTGAAGACTCAGCGCACACCGCGTCCACATCTAGCCAGGATCAGGAACTCGCAAAGAGCCCACGGCGGTTCAATGCTACTTCGCTCCCTAACACTCTCCCCTCATCTGAGCAGACATGGACGGCCGGCATGGGCAATGCCGCCAAGCGGGAGCTTTTGCAGCGGCGGTCGATCATGAAGCGCAACAACAGCTCACCAGACATTGAGCAGGAAGGCAAAGCTGAGCCGCTGTCCAAGTCAGGATCCAAATCCAAGCTTCAGACAGCTGAGGAAAGAGACGAATCAAGCCGTGGGGGCAAGGAGTATCTACATCAGGATAGCTTAGATTTCCATCACTTGGAAGAGATCCCACATGTAAGCTACTGTTGCTTTGATGCCGTCGCTTCTGTGAATCACTTCCTTGCCATCAGCTTGACCTTCTAGGCAACCCTCAAACCATGCAGATGTGTGCAAGAGCATGACCTTCATGATCTTCATTTTTAGTCTTAACCGTATGCTCATTTGCATGGATGCAAAAGTAATGTATATTGTACATCAAGCTTTGTGTGAATTTGTGCAGATTCATGAGCTTGGACCTGAGCTCTTAGCAGATGCCAGGTCTCGCTTGATAGCTGGTCTCAAAAGATACTTCCATGCTAAGCGGCTGGAAGGCTTGTTGTCAGCAAAGGTAATACACGGACTGGTCTCTTGGTACCTTGGTGTGCATTTGGATGACCTTTTCAGGGAGCATGTGCATTTTCAGTCGAGAGGCTCAAGATGTCCTCAGAATGGTCAGCCTGTCATTTATTGTGTACTAATGGCTTGTTTGACCTCTGACTTGGCAGTGGTACATGTGCTTGTAAAGAGAAACAGTGTGATCTTATGATGATTTTGACATCGCAGGGCATGAGGGTGCTAGATAACGCCTGTGAGATTGGCATAGACAAGTCTGAGAGGCCTATGCAGCTGTGGAAAACTCTGGAGCAGTAAGCGTGCTCTGCATGAATGACACAGACCAGGTCTTCTTATTTTGTGGCATGAAGGGCGGCATATCCTCCTGTGCAGAGCAACATGTGTATGGTATACTGAGAATCCACGCAGCTGTTATGTCTGGCTATGCTACAGTTGCTATCTTTGCTGTCATTCAAAATCATGTGCCACCTGCTCTTCAATAGCAGGTGGCATATGCTCAAAGTGCTTGAAAAGAGGTTTAGGCATGGCTTCTTGTTGTCACATCTGACAATCAGGTGATTCATGCAGAGACTGCCGTGGGACCCTTTTCATAAGGGCAGTGGCAAGGATAGTGTTCTGGCTAAGACAGGTGTGCTGCAATATACACAGTCCTATCTTGGCCTTGAGTGTCCGGCAGCATGGCAAATTGACCTGTCGTGCTTTCCTGCAACCTCTGATGCATGCTGTCTGTTCTTGTTGTTGCTGTTCAACATACCTGCAACTGCTTCGCATACTGAACCCCATGACAGTCCAACTGAAGCGTTGCTCTCAGCTGTGTATCCCTCTTGACTCTGCATCTGGTTCTGGCTTCTACATTGTAATCTGCATCTTGTAGCAGCTGTAAATTGAGTCTGATCTTGGCTGCAATAGTTGCCGCTGCTGATGGCATCTGCTTTTGCAATTTCCTCACATCCTGCATGCTGATCAAACTTTAATCATGGCATTGCTGCAGTTCAACGTCCAGATCAGGAAGCACACCATGAAGACCAAGTTCAGCTGCACCAGATACTTGCTGCACTGGCCCATCCGCAAGCTGGTCAACTGGGGTCAGAGTTTCCTCAGCAAGGCCCTGTTAGTCACCTGTGAAGTGGCCATGGAGTACATGCTGGCTCTTACCTACTCCCCTCAGGTGAGGTTCAAGCCTGAGTATCAGATCAGTCTGCATGTCTGGCTTCAGCAGCTGCACATTACAGACTCTGCCATGATTGATCTCCCTCCCCCCACTCGCCCTTCATCACTCTTTCAGCCATCTGAGCCAGCTCACAGGCTGGCTCTTTACCCCCCCCCCCTCCCCCCCCCTGCCTCCTGCCCCGCTCCCCTTCCCCTAAGTCCCCCTTCTGTCAGTAATACGTATTGGTTTGGGCAGGGAGTAGTATTTGTTTTTTAACTTACTCCTCTCAGGTACTCATGCTAGTCAGCAATTCATCATGTGCCTTTGCGCACCTCTTGACCCTTGTGCAGAGTGCAAGACCTGTGACGCAAACATGTTGACCGTATCCACTGAAAGACTGTGTCTGTCCATGCAGGTGCGCTGGCTGCGTGATCATGAGGTGTCTGACACCTTATTGAAGGAGCTCATGGAACAGAGCACCCAGGTGTGGTCTTTCATCATGGAGCGCGAGATTGAGTCCCCTGAGAGGTTCCAAGCCATCCAGAGCTACCGAGCTGCCATGGCTGTGCTACGGCAGCAGGTCCACTACATTGAGCAGCTGAGGGATTCTGGCATGATTGATGAAGCAGAGGAGGGGATGCTGCTCAAGTAAGCCAAGGCTCTATGTTGAAGCAGAAGAGGCTTGCATGGAGTCTGGTCAGGCTTGCACTGTACCTGCCAAACCTGCATATGCTTTGGCAGTGAGGGTGACCTTCTGAACATGTTTGGGCCGGTGCCTGAGCATGATGTGGGTCAACACACAAGCTGTCGCATTCTGGACAGCTACTTCGTGACAGTCACAATCTTGGGAGCTGGCAGCCATGCATAGGCCAGCCTGGTCTGTATGCTCTGTCCATTCCTCTTCTGCAGCCTGGCTACCAGTCTACTTCATTGCCTAGTCTTGTGCTAGCTCCAGAGCACCGTTCCTTACCCGGCACTATTTCTGGGCCAGTTTGGAGGATCCTCATGCTCTGCAGTGCCTTCCAGAGCATTTGTTCGCCTGCTGCTGTGATTCAGCACCTTACATACAACTCAAAACAGGGAGCCACTCAGGACTGTGCGTAACTGACCCGAGGGGAAGACACATGTATTTTGGATGAATGTGAACAGTCAAATAAATAATTGAATGAGCTAATAAATCATGAATGAGTGAATGCATGAGTGTACACCTCAATGCATGTTGCAGGCCAATAGAGAAGCGTGAGAGGTCCCTGCAGCATTCTGGGCCCACCTGGAGGGCACCCATGCTGCATGACACCCTCTACAACCTGCCCTTCCTGCGCCACGCCCCAAGAAAGCTCATTGAGGTTGGCAGTGATGGATCATGCTCCCTGAACCAGCCATTTTTGATATTGCTGCAATGTCAGCGCTGTGCTTGCATGGTCTGCATTGTTACAGCCTTGCCCATCTTGAGCTTTGCAGTGGTGACTGCTCATGTTGGCTGACCCAGGCTCAAGTCAGTGAACTTGCTTTGTCCGTGTGAGGGGTTTGTCGTGCTGGCATGTGTCTGCACCTGAGTGTCAACGCTTCGACGGGCGTCCCAAAAGATGTTCAAGCAGCATTTCCCTTTCCCATGCCAGTCTGGAAGCCATATACCTCACCACATATGATCAACTTGTCTGCTGCATGTAAATACACACGTGATCAGCTGCTAGCTACCAAGGCAGGTGTCTAGGGATGAAGCAGACTGTCTGGGGACGAAACAAATTGTCTTGGGACGCAATAAGCTGTATGTAATAGACAGAAGTGTGCCTGTTCACAAATGGACACATTCTGCATACAGTAATGCACAGTCATGTCCGGACACAAACACAATCTGTCTGCAGGTGTTTTTGACCAACGGGCGCCTTCAGATGTATCGCAACAAGGAGGTGGTTCACAGTGGCGAGGCGGGAGATGGGGTGTGCTTTGTTATCAATGGCATTGTCAAGGTGGCTTGCGTGGACCTGAAGGACACCCAGGACTACTTCCTGGGCTCAGGTGAGGCCTGTCATCTGTCCGTCTGTCTGTCTATCTGTTGGTATGTCTGTCTGGCTGACCGTCCGTGCAAGTGATTGTCCATTGGCATGATGTCAGCACCAATGGGTGAGATAGCCCTTTCATGGTCAACGTCGGTGTAGCTGTGTCTGAGCTGTCACTGACAGTATAGTACCCCGGTGTGGATATGGGTAGCCTCCAGGACATGCAGGGCTGTGTGTCTGTCTGTCCATCAATCCGTCTGTCTCCATTTGTCCGTTTGTGCATGTGTCTGTCTGTATAAGCAGCACCTCCTGTACACACGCTGTGTGTGCTGGTGCAACACCCCTTTGAAATCCCTGTCAGCGTAAAGCTTCTTTGCCGCCAGACCCTGTCACTTGCCTACACCTGCTTTCCACAAAGCAGTACTTGAGACAGCTTCCTGGTCCACCTATCATTACATCAAGGGCATGTTGCATCGTTACTCCTGTCACCTTTGTTGCGTCCAGTGGCAGTGACACTCACTAGTCGCAGGCATGCTCAAAAGTGTCCTTGTCTTCATCCCCTAGTGCGCTGTAGCTGTTATCGGGTACCTGCTCATGCATTGCTATACCGTGCAGTGATTCCCCTCAAGCAGAGAAGTCAGTTCATTAGCTAGAACCCCTGAGAAACATCTGTGTCACCATTAAATAACCTTTGTCTGAAGTACTCTATGCTGTAAGTATTCAGAGCTTTGCATCGTAGTACCACATATCTTTTCAAATACAATACAGGGGGGGTTTTTGGGCTGTTTGTGGCTTTGACTGGGGAGCGCATGCCAGGCGGGGCTGTGGCCATGGCTGAGGGCAATGCCCTGGGCAAGGGCCCTGTCATCTTCCACTTGTTTGACTCCGGCATTGAGTACATCAGGAGCCAAGCTGCAGGTGAACAAAGCAGCATTCGCTGCCTGAAGGGTTGGTCTTTGCATGTGCTGCCTTGTGCACCTGTATGTTGTGTCTGCTTGCTTGCCACATGTCTGTCTGTCAGTCTGTGTGTCTGTCTGTCTGTCAGTCTGTGTGTCTGTGTGTCTGTCTGTGTGTCTGTCTGTCTGTGTGTCTGTCTGTCTAATGATGACAGCTAGCTGAGCTGGCTGCTGAGTTGCATCTTATTTGCCTGGTGTTTGACAGTATACACTGACTCTGTCCGTGCACTGCTGTGTCACTTACACTTTCGCTTTGTGCAGACGAAAAGGGCCCAGCTAATAAGTGCTTGCTGCATTCATGCATCACACATGCCTCTGATTTGCCTGCAAGTCTTTCTTGTGGGAGAACAGCAGCTTCCCTTCTGGTGGCAATCACTGTACACAATTGTTGTACACCTGTGGCACCATACTCTATTTTGCTGTGGAAGTGCAGCCTGACTGTGTGTCGGCACAATTCAAGAAGAGTCATGTGCTCACCAGTACCTCTCTGCAATGTGTAAAACATCTCCCCAGTGTAGAAACAGGGTTTTACTGTCCCCAGGCGTTTCTGAGTTTAGATGTCCAGTGTAGGGATGACGTTTCTGAATAAAAAGCGACGTTCTGGGATTGAAAAGAGCTCTATGTCACTTCTTCCATATGCTGCTGCAGATGGAAGGCCGGATTTCATTCAGCTCGAGCTGGACATGTTCCGCATGACTGCGCTCTTTGTGGTGGAGCGCAACAAGGTTCAGCTCCTGGCTGAGCTCTTCAAGCTGCTCAAGCTGTCGGCTCAGGCATCACGCCATGCCGGCCTTGCTAGGGGGTCCAGGGGGGGCGCCACGAGGGGGACTCAGCACAATCCCAACTTTCAGCTTCAGGTGTTTGTCTTTGGAGGAGTCATGCTGTGCTGTGCTGTGCTGTCCCATGCTATTCAAGGCTGTGCTATGCTGTGCTGTGCTGCTCCATGCTGTGCTGTGCTGTGCCATGCTGTCCAAGGCTGTGCTATGCTGTGCTATGCTGGGCAAATGATGCTGCAGACATGTTGAAGCCTGACCTGCAGACTAGAATGCAACACTAGAATGCAACACTGTATCTTGACCACCTGCACTCCATGCTTTCCAGACATCCCAGCTCATAAGGTCACTCTTGCACAGTAAAAGCTATCATCAACTCAAACATGTCCTACTCTGTTCTTTTCTCTGGAGAGTAGGGGCAAAGCTGACACAACCAAAGAACAGCGTAGTCCTTGCTCAGAGGCTGTGTACAGCCATACAGGATTCACGTCATACAGTGGAGAGTTGTCCAGCCATAAAATGCACTGTGTGTGCAGAGCCAGGATTCTGAAGACAAGGATGATCCAGAGATCCCCAAGTTCAATCCAATGCTGATGAAGAAGAGGGGCGGTGAGGCACACTCACAGCGCCAGGCAGACTCAAAGGAACCGAGGCTTGCAACTCTGAGTCAGATGCCGAGTGATGCTGCAAGCAGTGGTGGAATGTCTGATGATGATGGCATGTCCAATTTCGAAACCCCATCTGGCAATCAGGAAGCCAAACTCAGGTACTGTCGCAAATGCTGCCGTGTATGCCAGTGGCACTCTGTGCACAGCCAATGAGTGGGCACCACCTCTCATCTGAAGTCAAACCCTAAGCCTAGCCTCTCAGAGCATGCTGATGGGCCGTGTGCTTGAGATCAGTCCACAAAATGATGGAACCAGAACCAGACAGCAGAATTCATGGGACGCCACCAGCGCGTTTTGTGTGTTTGTACCTCACCTATCAAATGCATGCATATCACAAGGAACTCTCATTGCAGCGCTTCAATTGCCAAGACCTGGCGGGTACTAGCATCAAGGCCAAAACATGTGGGAAGCAGCAAACGCTGCATTTTAGCATGCACGCTTCAGACTGCTGATGTCCCATTGTGATGTGTCTACCACATTGTGCTGTAAGCGTAGACAGCACCCAAGGCAGACGCTCACATGACCAGCATAACGTGGAGCGCATGGGGATTATACAATTCAAATCAGCTGCCCAGGCCCCTGTTTCAAGCCGAAACAGGTGTAGATCATTGTCAGCTGTCACACATGTCCAGCACAACGTGAAAGGTATGTGGACGACACAATGTGGAGATCAGCTGCCTCTGTCTCAGCCTGAAACACGGGCAGCTGATTTTTCCATTGCGTGATCCCCAAACACATCATGCAGGACATGTGTCACTGCTGATGATATTTCACAATCATTGTCTGATCCAAACACACTGCACTGTATGCTGAAATTGTAGAAGTGCAGTGTGTTTGGATCACTCTTCCTGCAGCACTTCCTGCAATGCACAGCTAGCTTGTGCAGCAGCCATGTCAGAGGCTCACAAGGGAGCAGACCTGGCAGTCAAATCCAAAGTTTCAGCTTCCAAACATCAAATCAGTTCAACATGTCTGCTCCAAGCACACATCCACACTGTGTGATGAACGCGGTGGGCCGACAGGTGTGATTGTGATGTACAGGAAGCGCACACGGTAGCCACCTTAGAGGCTCACAAGGGAGCTGACCCAGGCATCATTTGTAAATTTTAGTTTAGTATGTTGGCTACATGCACAACACACTGTGTGATGAAATTGCAAACAGTGTTTGAACTGTTGGTTGCAACGTGCAGGGAGCGAGCTCAGCAGCACTACCAGAGGCTGACAAGGGAGCTGGCCCAGGGCCAATTGCTGCGACTGGGTCACAGGGATAGCTTTATACAGCAGGCCAGCTTTGTGCTGCTGAAGGGCGAATTGTACGTCAGAGGGGAGACTGAAGGTGACAGTCTTTCTGCATCTGGGTTCAAAATTTTCTTGATGTCGGCCCTGATGTTGGCAGGCTCATTTTCAGGGCCTCTTTCTCAAAGCAAACACATCTAGAAGCAAACAGGTCTTGAAGCACACAATTTGTGAAGCAAACAGTCCTCAAAGCAAACAGTATTGGCAGCAAATAATTCCTATAGCAAACAGCTTGAAGCGGACAGTTGTCTGAGATGGCTGCTGTGAATTTTCATGGCAGTATCCTTGTCCAAACAGGGCAACGCTGCTGCCTTGTGGCCTACTGGGAAGCACAAAGCCAGTGAGCAGGCATCATGTGATGCATGTGTGAAAATGCATTGAAGCATGTGCTCAGTACTGCGACCTGCGTACTCATCATGCCAAATGTTGCATTGTGCAGCAAACATGCATTCATGTTTTCTAATAATAATAATAATAATCAAAACGCTGTTCATGTTTTCTGAACATCTGTATCAATGCTGCAGGCAAGTCACAGTCTGTGACTTACACAGCTCCATTTACATTCCCCTGGTTGGAAACTGGAGCAAGCGAGGGCTCTGTTGGTGTCAAATTCACCGCAGGCAAAAAGGGTCAGTTCCTGATGCACACGGGGTTTTGATATTTCACATGCTTGGGATTACACAACCACACTTGCATGTCTGCACACTGTCAACGATCTGCAGGTGGCAAGGACAGTATCTTGTGTTGTTTGTAAATTAAATTGCACTCGATGATGAACGTGGTCCATGTCACTTGACACTGCTTTTCTTGTCACCTATGATGTTGAAGCATGTGATATGTTGCAGGTGCCCTTATGGTTGCGAGTGCGCATGACAGCATCCCAGACGACCTCCTTCTACATAACAGCAGCATTGAACCCAACACCCCAATCTCACCCATCCACACCCCCACCACCCAGACCCCATCCCAAGCACCGTCCCCAGAAGGACCCCAGCATCCTTTGCAGGGACAGCAGCAGAGCGATGGGGACTCACCAGAGCGGCCAGACCTGAGGCGATTAGGGTCCAGGCATTGGGAATTGGGGCCACATGGGGTTTCTAGACTGAGCTCGGGGCATAATCTTTCCCGGCTAAGTCCAGGCCATCGCCTATCTAGGCTCAGCCCTCTCAGGTCCGTTCACTGAGGATCATATGACTAGCATGCTGTTGTGCCGATAGGCTCAGCAATCAAGGTGTGTCACAGCAATGCGTGTCTGCGTGCTGTGAGCAGCAGGCGTGACAGCTGTAGCAACAGGCTACTCCTGTATGCACCTCATGAGCAGCAGACATTGTCAGCATCACTACAGCTGCCTGGACAGCTGCCTGGACAGAGCACTGTCATTTCAACAGTGAAGCCAAACAAAAGGATAGCTTAAAAGGCAGGGTTGTGCTTGACAGGGCTCGTGCTATGTGTGCAGGCCCTGCATGTATCAGGGTCTATCTGGCAAATATGTCAAACATCACTCCTATTTGTTTCTGATTGTGATTTCTTACTAATGTCATGTTCATACTTGTTTTTGTGGTTGTGTCATTGTGATTGTGATGTGTGCAGGGGTTTGAGGAATCCCCAGCAGCGCACTGGGGCTGATGGAACCCCAGCGGAGGTCCCCAGGCAGAGCACAGAAGCTGCTCGCATGGTCGAGCTTGAGAGGAAGAACAGCAAGCTCGCCAGGAAGGCCAGCCAGAAGCTGCAATGGAAGCCGCTGGACATGTCTGTCAGCAGTGATGTGGCAGAAATCACGTCTCCCTTCAACAAGGCTGGGGCTGAAGGCAAATAGGGGCAGATGCCTTTTCAGTAGCTGGCCCTGGTTCAGCAAGGCTGGGCCTGCAGGGAAGCATGGGCTGGGCTTCCTTTTGGTGATGCCAGCGCTGCAGCGCAAGGCTGGCGGAACTTTTCAGTATGGAAGGTGGTGGTGGCTGCAGGTGGCCACATATCTTGACTGGATGTGGCAATGCTGTGTGATGCTTAGGCTTTTTTTGCTGTCGGGGTCAAAGCGCTGGTGAGAGGCAATGTTTTGACAAGCTGCAGGGTGATACAAAAACTTCTTGGATTTGGATTGTGGTCATCAGTGGCTGCTGACGACCATGTTTGCTGCGCTAGTGTGGGCCATTGTGCCCAAAATGAGTCTCGAGCCATGCTTCTGAGAAATTGTGTAAATGCAACTCATGTTCTGCTTCCCTTCCTGACCCTTTGCCTCTATGTAGCTTATGATTTACATCATAGCAAGATTGTACAGGCTGTGTCGTAGCGTCTCAGGTTTGCATATGTGGAAGATGTTTTGTCAGACAAGGATTAGATTAATCCAGCTTGAATTTTTTGTATGAGCTTTGGGTTCTGGTATTATACATCCGATAGTATCTTGCCCCCAGCATGTTTGAGCCCTTGTACTGCACCGGTTATAGCGCAGTACAAGATCTATGACAACATGCTGTTTAAATCACATGCTTGACTGTCACACATACATGGACAATGTGTGTAACGATTGAAACGATGCTTATTATGGACAGCCTTCAAAAATTGACAAGTACTGATACTAAGGTGTGCAAGCTGTGTTTGGACATGTAATTGTCACCAAGCAGCAATACTGTATAGCTACCGGTACATGCAATGCACAATAACAATCAACTTGCTTTCTGGCATTTGCATTGCCCTTTGCATCAGATGTAGTGATGACCAGCACCATGAAGAGCTGTCATTGCACACAACTGGTTTACATACTTAGGCGCTGTTGGCGTAGACACAAGGATAGCAGTTCACATGGACCGATAACGGTATGGCAGTGACAAGCCATGTATCATGTGGCCCAAAATTGTTGACTGAAGGGTTGGCATCATATATATATACGGCCAGCCCAGATTATCAATTCCCTCGCAGCTGCAACACAATGAAGCAACCCCGTTATAGTCACGTGCATGAGCCCTTTTGCTCTTGCAAAATCAGCAGCTGTGTCCACCTTTGTGATATGCAAAGGTCATAACTCACCTTGCCTACGATGTGCAGAAGCGTCACAAATGCTATAAATCCAAGACTCAAAATCATCACAGCAACCTGCAGGTAACCCCAAGTTGGTAAGATCCAGTGCTGGTTGTTCTACTTGATGTGAGTGCTGTCCGTGCCAATATTGTACCAAGCACAGCAATGCTCACTGGTGAGACTTTGATTCCTGGTGATTCGTCTGTATAGAAGTTTGTCACCCCTTGCCGAAGACCGCCGCCTCCCCCGCCTCTTGTGGAAGCTGCAAGTGATGCACGTTTGTGTCAGCTGCCTGTATGATGGCTGTGGGGTGCTTATTGACAGGAGGTGCTCAGAAGTCACAACAAGAACTGCTCACTTGTCCTTCGCCGTAGCGCTCCTTGTGATCCTGATGGTGGACCTGCAGCTTGACGAGAGCCAGCGCCACGAGGTACAACCTGGCCTGCTTGAGAACCGCTAGCGGCCTTAGCCATCTGCGCTGGTTCCCTCCAAAGACAGCCCGATCAACGACAACTCGAATGTGCTCGCCTTTCCGCTATGACTGGTAGGATACAGCAATTTGCCAGAAGGTATCCGATTACACTTGCTTGTGATCAAACGCGATTTGCCAATCCAAGCAACTCTGCAGCCTGCAAGCAACTGATTCGGAAGTGAGCAGCGTGATTACTATTATGGTGCAGGTGTCACAACGAGGAGGGGGCAAAGTTCTCACATCGCTGCCTCAAACAACCTGCGCAGGACTCTGCATCGCTGTTGGTTGGCCTCGTTCGCCTGGCAAACTTGACAGGCTTTGCTCGCGACATCAGGTTCTGGATCGTAGGTAGTTCTCCACAGTTTGTGCAGCAAGCAGCAGAGGAGTGCAAGGCAACTTGCACAATCCTTCAGGGCTTGCTGCCAGTGTTTGTTTCAATCAGTATATCACCTGAATCGTCATTTTTGATAGTGGACACACACTCGCTGTACGCTTGACATCATGGTCCTACAAGAGCTTGGAAGTCAGATCAGCAAGGCTTTGGCCGCAGTACAAGAGGCAACTGTTGTAGATGAGAAAGTCCTAGATGCCTGTCTCAAGGAGATCAGCACAGCCTTGCTACAGGCTGATGTCAACATCAAGCTGGTTTTCAACATGAGAGCAAATGTCAAAAAGCGGGTTGACTCAGACACAGGCGCTGGTCTCAACAAGCGCAAGATCATTGAGAAGGCAGTCTTTGATGAGCTTTGTGCCATGCTGAACAGCAGTGTAGAGACAAAAGACACCGGCAAGAAGCAAGACAAGGACCTGAAAAAAGGCAAACCAAATGTGGTCATGTTTGTTGGCCTACAAGGAAGTGGAAAAACCACTACCTGCATGAAGTATGCGCACTTCTACAAGAAGAAGGGATTCAAGCCAGCCATGGTGTGTGCTGACACCTTTCGAGCGGGAGCATTTGATCAGCTCAAGCAAAATGCCACCAAAGCAAACATTCCTTTCTATGGAAGTTACAGCCAAACAGATCCTGCTGTCATTGCTGAAACTGGTGTCAATAAGTTCAAGGAAGGCGGCAGAGACTTGATCATTGTTGATACCAGTGGTCGGCACAAACAAGAGGAAGCCCTGTTTGAGGAGATGCGGCAAGTATCTGTCAGTGTTCAGCCTGATCTGATCATTTTTGTCATGGACGGCAGCATTGGTCAGGCCGCCTTTGACCAAGCCAAAGCTTTCAAGGACACAGTAGAGGTGATCCATCATGCAACAACACCTTTTGCAAGCATCTCTTTTGTATCATGATGTTGTCTTGCCTGTTCTCAGTTGTGTGAATTGTGCTGCATATTTGTATTGAACCTGGGGATGCATGAATCTCAGGAGGGCATGTTTGTAGGAGTTGTTAGTGCATGCTTTGCAAGCCAGCAGGTCATAAGAGTGCACAAAGCTGTCCTACGAGGTGTGTCTGAAGTACTCATGTCTACATGGTGGTGCATTCAGGTTGGGTCTGTGATCATCACAAAGATGGATGGGCATGCAAAGGGAGGAGGAGCTCTCAGTGCTGTGGCTGCAACTAAAAGCCCCATTGCATTCCTTGGTGTAGGTAAGTAATGCCTTTTTATAACAGGGCTTTTCCTCTGTTGCTTTTCGGCTTCTCTTGTCAAGTTTGCATGCAGAGGCAAATATCATCCTGCATCAATATGTGCATGGTCAGTCTGCTGCAATTGTGTGATCCAGGTCGTCCCTTTGGTTGTGGGACAACTTGCATGAGCAGGGCTGTGACACCGCAGCCACAGGCCGTTTCCACTAGTGCCTAAATCTTGTCACAAGCCAAGGCAAGATACAAGTTGAACAAGCTTAGCCGCTGGGCTGCTGCAGGTGAGCACATGGATGAGTTTGAGAATTTTGAGGCCAAGGCATTTGTTGGGCGCCTGTTGGGCAAAGGAGACTGGACTGGCTTCATGGACAAGATCAAGGTATTTCCAGCCATTGCTAGTTGGTGCAGCAGCATGAATGCACAAATGCTGGCAACAGCCACAGATCAAGTGTGCTAATACACAGAGCAAAGCATGCAATGATTTTGCCGCAATGGCAGCACCAGTCAGGGGCCAGGGCATGCACTGCTATGCACATACTGCTGATGTGTACCAACTTCTTTCACTCAGTTTGAGGCATGCTGAGATGTATCATTCTAGTTGTTGACGAGACACACCATCATGTCTGCATGTTATCGCAGTCGATGGCAAGCCTTTTTCCATCATCCTTCCCTCTGTAGAATGTTGCACCAGACCACTAGAGTGCAATGACATTCCTTGAAGGAGATGATTTTACCATGTTGTTAGGCCTGATAGTGTTCTCATTGATGTCGCTACTGCTCTTACTCTTGGCTGTTTGTGCAGCATGTCTTATCAGGGGACCGCATGAAGGAGCAGATCATTTTACCTTGTCATCAGGCTTGATGCTGTTCCCGAAGGTGTCATGACTGCTCTCACTCTTGGGCGTGCTGTTTGTGCAGGATGTTGTGCCAGAGGACCAGATGAAGGAGGAGATCATGGACAGCATCCAGAAGGGCAACTTCACCATGCGCATCCTGAAGGACCAGCTGCAGAACATCCTGAAGATGGGCCCTGTGGGGCAGGTCATGGGCATGATCCCTGGCTTCAACAATGCCATGATGCCAAAGGTGCCCCATGCTCCCTGACTGCTATCATTGCCCCTTGTCTACTATCTGCCAGAACGCTGACATCAGCGCCTGCTTGCTGCATTCTGTTTCTGCCGCCATATGGTGATATGGCTTTAGGGTTTAGATGTTGATACTGGCTTAGGTGTTAATTTTCAATCACAGCTGATATGTCGTCTCTGCCACAAGCTGTCAGACTTGTTGGCCAGCCAAAGCTTCCAATTTTCTTTTCCTAGATAGACATGCAGCGCACTATTGACTCATGCCTCGTCTCTCCTAGCTTCTCTGTGTCGGACTGTGACTCTCCTCATCCCTGGTGTGCGGCACGCAACAGGGCTCAGACAAGCAGAGTGAGGTGCGTATCAAGAAGTTCATGACCATGATGGACAGCATGACTGAGAAGGAGCTCAACACCAACGACATCAAGCTGCTCACACAGCCCAGCAGGATTCTACGTATTTCCCGTGGGGCCGGCCGAACCCCTCAGGATTACCATGAGCTCCTTGGTGGGTCCCTTTCCCTGTAAAGGTTGTGTTTGGTGAAAGGCAGAAGTGCAATACTAAAGTTGCATGCTTGCAGTTTGTCAATGTGTGCTGGTCTTCAGCTCCTGGCAGGTTGTTGTTCATTGTAGCCAGCTTGTATGGTGGTGTTGCAAAGATTGTTAACCGAGCATGCCTGAGCACAGTGGTTTTCTTGAACTCGTGTCCACATTGGATGGCCTTGGACTGCTGTTGGCTGTGTCTTGGGCTTTCAGAACCTGGTACCAGGGACACTTGCCTACTTGGACTTCTGGTGAGTGAGGGATGTGCTGGTTTTTGTACCTCTGCATGTGTTTGCTTATATATTAACTTTCCTTTTTCTTTCTGCAACATTGTTTCTATCCCCCTGTTGCCATGTTGCCAGATCAGCGTATCCAAGCAGCACAGGCGACAGCCTCACTTGCCATGTTGCCTCTTTCAGCTTCTATTGGTTTTTGCAGAGGAGTTCAAGCGCTTGAAGATGCTGATCTGTGGTGGCAAGGGGGGAGGAGGTATGATGAAGAACATGCCCAAGAACCTGCAAAAGGGCATGGCAGGCATGAATCCTCACAACATGCAAATGAACATGGCCCAAATGAGCAAGATGCTTCCGCCCCATGTGCTCAAACAGATGGGTGGCCCAGGAGCCCTTCAGGGCCTCATGAGACAGATGGAGGGCATGAAATGAGCCACTACTTTTGGCTCATTTCATGCCAGATTTGCAGCTTGATTTTATGTAAATTAGAGTTGACCTGCAGGTTGTAGTTCTGTTACTAGGCCTTTTGAAATGCCTGTTGCTAAACAGCACAGGTGCTCCAAGCTTGCAGTGAGGATTCAGTTCCGAATGCGTGAACAGCTCAGTCAGTTGGATGCCATGTCATATAAAGAGTCATTGGCTTGTGCGTCAAGACAGGCTGTGCGCGCTTGCCTCTGTGTCCCAGCTTCTGGGATCTGACATACGATAGATCAGAGATAAGCTCAACCTTAATTTGTTCAACATTTTACTTGGAACAATGTCAAGCAGTTTTCTGCAACAAACACTTTAGTGCCTTGTACAAAATTCGGACTGCATCGCATGGACTCCACACACATACACGGCATGTCTCATCTCTATTGACGAACTGTATGCTGATATGTGAGTCAAGCAGTTGGTTGTGTGCCAGTTGGTGTCTTGTAGCAATATGTGCATGTTCAAGAACCGGACCCAGGGGTGCAAGAGGTGGCAACCAGTTAGCATTGCAGCAAGGCCGCCCCTCGCTACATCATGTAGCCTACATGGAAGCCCAGCTGGTGCCAACTCTACTAGAGCCTGGCCATTGGCTGTTCATGAGGCGGCGTTTACCTTGCGCATGATGGTGTTGTCGGTTGGACAAAGTTGTTGCATTGCCTGCAATGCTGGGACTGCTGTGGAAAGGTGTCACTGCTGCATCCTGAAGAGCTTCTTCCTGCCAACTAAACGCCCTGTCAAATGATATAATATCAAGAATCAAGCGCCAGAGATCATGGCGAGTCTGCGCACTGCTTCTGCGCTGTTTTGCACTGACATTCCTGCAACCTAGTGCAGGAAATGCTCACGGCAACTGCAAGAGTGTACTAGTCCTTTGCAGTGCAGGTGGCAAGATGGGGCATGCAGCTGAACTAGGGCAGTTCTGGGGCCCCCTTTGCAGCCTGGCTCCAGGCCAGGAAAAATGTGCCAGTCAGAGACATTGTGAATGAATTGGACCCTGGCTGCACATTTCTTCCTTCCATCACACGTACAGAAGAAGAGGCAAGGGCCTGCACAGTGTGCGCACAGCATGCACAGCAGGGGCGGCTGGGAAAGTGTCCAAGTCTGGAGGGTTTATTGCTGCAGCTGCACCAACTACCCTGACTGCAGCTGCACTAGTCATTTGTCACAGGCAGAAGACATGTCTTCTTCTTCTACCTCCACAGAAGATGAGGCACAGGAAGCTCTTGCAGGCTTGTCTCGAGGTATTCCCAATGCATTGTTTGCTGGCTGATAGGCTGAGAAATGTATATGACTGTTCTGAATGCCTTCATGGTTCCATCTGCTGCTTGAAGTGATGTGAGTCATGGTCAGGAGGCATTGCTCTTCATACAGGTGTGCAGTGAGCCAGCTCAAATGTACTGCAGCACTGGTCTGGGCAAAATGCATTCCCCACTGTTCAGTAGTGCTCTGCAAAACAGGCTCACAGCAGGCTTGTGTCACTGC